>LAHS01001291.1_pt1 | contig 163295 bp, 116 predicted proteins | sample 329651 | NCBI WGS metagenome assembly LAHS01 (sample SAMN03275699, study PRJNA271635) | activated sludge metagenome | isolation source: sample C-1 Sludge from hydrolytic chamber (first chamber) of Anaerobic...
GCTTCAGACGTATATAGATGAACTTCAGGTTACTACGGCCAACAAGGAGAGAATGGAAAAAGAGCTTAGCATTGCACATGACATCCAAATGGGCATGCTTCCAAAGATTTTCCCTCCTTTCCCTGAGAGGAAAGACGTTGATTTATATGCAATACTAAAACCTGCAAAAGAGGTTGGCGGAGACTTATATGATTTCTTTGTCAGAGAACAGAAGTTGTATTTTGCAGTGGGGGATGTGAGCGGCAAAGGGGTGCCTGCGTCCTTAATTATGGCAATTACCAGTAGCTTGTTTAGAACTCTTACCCAGATAGATACAGAGCCTGCCAATATTATCAAGGCAATGAACGCTCCTCTGTGTGAGAACAATCCGTCCAATATGTTTGTAACAATGATAATAGGTGTATTGGATTTAAATAGCGGATATCTTAGAGTTTGCAATGCTGGCCATAATCCAATGATACTGTCCAATAAAGATGGTGTTCATTATCTGAATTTAAAAAAGAACCTTCCTGTCGGACTGATGGGTGAATTTGATTACAAGGCAGATTCACTTACAATAAATCCTGGAGACAAACTGATTCTTTACACAGATGGAGTAACTGAGGCGGAGAGTGAGACCAAAGAATTATTTGGAGAGGAACGTCTTCTTCAGCTTGTTGAACAAAATAAGCAATGCAATGTAAGGGATATCATTAACGTTGTAATGGACGGCATTGCGGGACATGTTAAACATGCCGTACAAAGTGATGACATTACAGTAATGGATATTCAATACAAAGTATCCTAAACAAACAGATTAACGCATAGGTAAAATGCGGGTTAGCAACTATTTCTTTTTAGAAGATTTTTTAGCCGTCGCAGAGCCATTTTGTGACGGCTTATTTGTTTGTGTTTTGCCGGCTTTGTAATACTGCATTGCCTCAGGCATCTCTTTCTTTATCTGTGCAATACGGTTTTCGTCGGACGGGTGGTCGCTAAAGAATTCCGGAATCTTGCTCCCAGCCGCCTGCATTCTCTGCCAAAATGAAACGGCAACTTGCGGGTCATATCCTGCCATTGCGGCAAAGATTAATCCCATGTGATCCGCTTCACTTTCATCTTTTCTGGAAAATGGCATCATGACTCCGTAATTTGCCCCAAGTCCGTAAACGGCCTGCGAAACACTTTGTGTAGCAGCAGATTGTCCAGACAGTATAACACCAAGTGCGGAAGCTCCGTAATTTGCCAGAATCTGATGACTCATCCTTTCCGCAGAATGTTTTGCAACTGCATGCGCAATTTCATGACCTAGTACAATTGCAAGCGCATCTTCTGTTTGAGTGATAGGGAGCAAACCTTCATTAACAACAATTTTCCCTCCAGGCATGCAAAAAGCATTTGCCTCTTTGTCCTGCACAAGATGAAATTCCCATGCAAAGTTCTTGCAATCAGCCTCATGTCCATTAGCTTTTAAATATTCTTCAACGGCCTTTGCCAGTCTTGTTCCAACTCTTACAACCATTTCCGTATTCTTCTTGTCTGTGGAGACTTTTGCGGTATCCATATATTCTTTGTAGCTCTTGTTGCTTAGGCTTAGCACATCTTCATCAGATACAAGCATCAGCTGTTTTCTGCCCGTTACGGCAACTGTGCCGCAGGAGTTTGCAAGCATAACGGCAACTATCGCGACAGATATTGCTTTAAATAATTTTTGTTTTCTTAAACAGTTAAACTTTTTCATGACCACATGTTTATATTTGCGGCAATTTATAAAAAATATTCTCTTGATAATCATTTTTGACTGCTGCCGGCAAGCATATTATAAATTATAATTATACCTTTGCAACTGAAATAATGTGGTTTTCAAAATATTAAAGTTGATGAAGAAATTTTTAAACAATGTCTTGCTTGCATCGGCGCTTGCCGTTTGCTGTTTTGCCCTTAACTCTTGTGATCCGGATGATGATCCTTTTAATGACAATTTATTTGATTTTATCCAAGGAAACTGGGAGGAGAATATGGGCGCTCCGGGAGAGACTTTCTATATGATTTCCTTTGGCTACAATGGCACAGGTATTTATCGCCAGTGTGTTGCATATAACAATTACCAGTACACAATTACATGGGAGCAGACCTTTACTTATGATGTAGATGAAAGGAGCGGTGCTATTGACATTGTAACATCAGACGGAGTTGAGACATTGTGGTATGTAAACAATACTGATACAGGCTATATGGAAATGTATAAGGCTTACGGTAACCGTTTCACGTTGTATTTGCATAAGGATTGGACATATACTTTGTTTGGCGGAAAGCCCGGAGAAAATAAATAGTTTACATGTAAAGTATACAAAAGCCATTTAACAATTATGGGCGGGCATCAAAAAATGTCCGCTTTTTTTGTGCGAATATGAAAAAAAGAATAAATTCGCACTAAAGTTAATTTAGAATAATTCTAAATAAATATAATTATTAATGCTATGAAAGAGAAGACCAAATTAACAAATGAAGTTGGTGCCCCCGTTTCTGACAACAGAAACTCGCAAACCGCAGGGGCACGCGGACCTGTAATGATGCAAGATTCTTGGCTAATGGAGAAACTTGCTCATTTTGACAGGGAGGTTATTCCAGAGAGAAGGATGCACGCAAAGGGAAGCGGCGCATTTGGAACTTTTACTACTACGCATGACGTGACCAAGTACACATGTGCAAAATTATTCTCAAAGATTGGGAAGAAAACAGATGTGTTTGTTAGATTTTCTACCGTTGCAGGTGAGCGCGGAGCAGCAGCCGCAGTATCGTCCTAAGTCTCTGCCTGTTAACGGACCAGTTGACCACTACAATCCTTATGAGGATAGGCAAGATGACTGTTTTTATCAGCCGGGAGATTTGTACCGCCTGATGACGGAAAAACAAAAACAAACGTTGATTTCCAATATAATAGAGGATATTAATCCAGTTACGGAAAACATTAAGTATCGTCATGCCGCTCACTGTTATCTTGCTGATAAAGATTATGGAACCCGTTTGGCAAAGGGTCTTGATCTAAATATTGATGAGGTGAAAAAACTTGTCGCTATGAGCGAGCCTGACAGGCTGGAAGCTACAAGGACAAAATGTTGATAATTAAAAGATTGTAATATGATTGTTAAGGAGCGCAACCATTTTGCCGGTTGCGCTTTTTTTTTGTTATCCCTTTTGTTTGCAAATCAAAAAAAACAATTACATTTGCGCGCTTTTTTTCATGATATATGTCAAAGGGTGATTCGGGGGCTTGCAAATCCTTATTGGATAGAGTCCGCAATTTTAATTACGAGTATTATCTCGATTTTGGGTACATTTCTACCCAGCCTCACAGGCAATTGCTTATTGGTTATCTATGGTACATTCTTCTAGGGGTGGGATGTTTGTCCTTGCCATTCTGCCTTCATGGTAATGTGAAGTTTATAGATAATTTATTCACTTCTGTATCAGCTGTTTCTACAACAGGACTGGCAACGGTTGATGTCTCTTCCGCATACACTTTCTGGGGGCAGCTGGCAGTATTAATCTTAATTCAAATGGGCGGCATAGGTTATATGACCATGAGCAGTTATGTAATGCTTTTGCTGACCAAGCATTTCACTGAAATTAAGACAGGCGTTCTTAATGCGGAATTTGCAACACCGGGAGGATTGCAGATGAAATCATTGGTTAAGAGCATCATAAACTTTACATTTTTCTTTGAGATTATGGGTGCAATTGCTCTCTATGTTTTTTTTGTGAGACGCGGGGTTGACCAGCCGGTATGGTCCGCCATATTTCACAGTGTATCTGCATTTTGCACAGCCGGATTTAGTACATTTCCGGATAACCTTGTAAGGTTTAGTACAGACTGGGGAGTAAATATTGTCATCATGGTTTTGAGCTATGCCGGTGCAATGGGCTTTATCGTTATGACGGATATATGGAAGAAATTTACAGTAAGAGGTTACAAAATTACCTTCACCACAAAAAATATTTGTCTTGTCACAATTATTCTCACTTTGTGGGGGACGGTGCAGCTGTTTTTTATGGAGCCGAGCCTAAAACTTTATTCTATTCCCGACAGGTTCTTAATCTCTCTTTTTCAGACGGTTTCATCACTATCAACTGTTGGCTACAACACAGTAAATCTTGGACTGTTTATACCAATTACTTTGTTAACACTAACTTCAGTAATGTACTTTGGCGCATCTCCGTCCGGAACAGGAGGAGGATTAAAATCTACCACTATTACGGCAACAATAGCGTATGTGAAATGTAAGCTTGGAGAGAAAAGAAATATCTATATAAGTGGACACAAGTTGCCTACATTTAGAGTGGATAACGCCCTTACTACATTTGTGCTATATACAGCCATACTTTTCTTTGGCTCATACATTCTTACTGCAGTAGAGCCAAGCGACGATTACGTTCAGTACCTTTTTGAGTCTGCATCTGCGCTTGGAACTGTCGGATTATCAACGGGTATAACACCTACGCTCACATCTGCAGGAAAGATGATTCTGATTATCCTTATGTATATAGGACGAGTAGGTGTCCTTACAATCGGATTCTCCATGATGAAGAGGATGGAGAAGAAAACCGTTTCTGCAATTAAGGAGATGAAAGTGTTAAAAAATGACGATCTTGCGGTATAAGAAAATTTAAAAAACTATCGTGAATACACATTATGGAAACTAATAGACAAGAAATAATAAAAGACAAATTTTATGTTGTCAGGGGAAGTGTCGTGGATTTTGAAGGAGACGCAATAGTTAATGCTGCAAATACCTCATTATTAGGTGGCGGCGGAGTGGATGGAGCAATTCACAGAGCGGCGGGGCCTCAGCTGCTAGAGGAGTGCCGCACTTTAAATGGCTGCAAGACAGGAGAAAGCAAAATTACAGGCGGCTATAATCTTGCGGCAAAATATGTGATTCATACAGTAGGACCTGTATGGCATGGTGGCAAAAGCGGTGAGCCTCAGCTGCTTGCAGGATGTTATAAAACGGCTTTGGAAATAGCTGAGCAAAAGGGACTTAAAAGCATTGCATTTCCTTGCATAAGTACCGGAGTGTACGGCTATCCTATGAAAGCGGCTTGCAAAATTGCTGCGGACACAATAAAGAATTTCTATAACTCGCATCCGGATAGTAAGTTGCAAACGTATATCTATTGCTTCCGAAGTGAAGAATTTGAAGCTTTCAGCTAGATGATGCTTACTCCCACTCAATAGTTGCGGGCGGCTTGGATGAAATATCGTAGCAAACGCGGTTAACACCTTTAACCTTGTTTATGATTTCATTGGAAACCTTTGCAAGAAAATCATAGGGCAGATGCACCCAATCAGCCGTCATGCCGTCATTTGAGACAACGGCGCGCAGCGCAATAGTGTATTCATAAGTTCTTTCATCTCCCATGACGCCAACGCTCTTAACCGGCAGCAGAATTGTACCTGCCTGCCATACAGCATCATATAGGGAAATTGTGCAATCTTTCTTTCTATTCCCGACAGCTTTTTCTTTTGCCATTTCTTCTGCGACAAACCCGTTTGATGCCGGCGGAAGAGTAGTCTTATACTTGCGCATCTCCCCAATATAAATAGCATCCGCCTCTTTAAGAATTTGCAGCTTCTCTTTGGTTACCTCCCCCAATACTCTGATACCCAGACCGGGACCAGGGAACGGATGGCGGGATATAACCTCTCTCTTTATTCCAAGAGCACGTCCTGTCCTGCGCACTTCATCTTTAAATAGAGAACGCAGCGGCTCCACAATCTTCAAATTCATCTTCTCCGGCAGGCCTCCAACGTTATGGTGAGATTTAATTTTTGCGGAAGGGCCATTTACGGAACTTGACTCAATCACATCGGGATAAATTGTTCCCTGCGCCAGCCATTTTGCGTTCTTAATCTTTTGTGCCTCAGAATCAAACACCTCAATGAATGTTCCTCCGATTGCCTTTCTTTTTTTCTCCGGATCAGTCACGCCTTTAAGCGCAGCCATGAATTTTTCACTCGCATCCACCCCAATCACATTAAGCCCCATGCCTTTGTATTGTTTAAGCACCTCCTCAAATTCATCCTTTCTCAACAAGCCATTATCCACAAAAATGCAATGCAGATTTTTACCTATAGCTTTGTTAATCAGTACTGCCGCAACAGAGGAATCAACACCCCCGCTAAGTCCCAATATCACATGGTCGTCTCCTATCTTATTTTTTAGCTCAGCGACGGTTGATTTAATAAAGGACTTTGTTGTCCAATCTCCTTTGCATCCGCATGTTCCCATTACAAAGTTCTCCAGCATCTTGCCGCCATACTGAGAATGAAAAACCTCAGGGTGAAATTGGAATGCGTATACTGGAAATGTGTTGTTTATTTTATAAGCAGCGTTCTTAACTGTTGATGTGGACGCGATTAGTTCAGCTCCTTTTGGAAGTTTGGTTATTGAATCACCATGGCTCATCCAAACAAATGACTTCTGGGGTATACCATTAAATATACTGTCACCTGAGTTATTGCCTTTGCCCGATTTGCCTTTTGATTTTGCAATTTTAGCAATTGTTAATTCTGCTCTGCCATACTCCCTTGTCTGTGAGGCCTCTACATTGCCGCCGCAGTTATACGCAATATATTGTGCGCCGTAGCAGATGCCGAGTACAGGGATTTTCCCAAAGAAATCTGACAAATCAATTTGCGGTGCATTTTTGTCCCTTACTGAGAATGGACTCCCGGAAAGTATAACTCCTTTAACGTCTGCAGGAATTATTTTTTCCACACTCTTTCCATTGCCCGATTTGCAACTGCCTTTTGTTCCGCAACATGAACTGTCGGGAGTTAAAAAAGGAAACTTGTTAAAAGGGTGAATCTCACAGTAAACGTTTAATTCTCTGACTCTTCTGCCTATCACTTGTGTTACTTGAGAACCGAAATCAAGGATAATGATTTTGTCCATTGTTAAGATTTTAAAAATTTTCTTCAAAGATACTGCTAAAAAAAACAATATTTCTCTACTTTTGCAGCCGATTATGCAAAACATTAGAAATATAGCAATTATTGCTCACGTTGACCACGGCAAGACTACCCTGGTGGACAAGATGATTATGCAGGCAAAGGTTACGAGGGAGACTGAGAGAAACGGCCAGCTGATTCTTGATAACAACGAATTGGAGCGCGAGAGGGGAATCACCATTCTTTCCAAGAATGTGAGCATTCCATATAACGGATATAAAATCAACATCATAGACACTCCGGGGCATGCCGATTTTGGAGGAGAAGTGGAGAGAGTTTTAAACATGGCGGACGGTGTTCTGCTTATTGTTGACGCTTTTGAAGGGTGTATGCCTCAGACAAGATTTGTGCTTCAGAAGGCATTGGAGATGGGCAAGAAACCGCTTGTTGTGATTAATAAAATTGACAAGCAGAACTGCAAGCCGGATGAGGTTAACGAGCAGGTTTTTGATTTAATGTTTGCGCTTAATGCAACTGAAGAACAGCTTGATTTTAAGACAGTTTATGGTTGCGCAAAACAAGGGTGGATGTCTTTGGACTGGAAGCAGCCAACCACAAACCTTATCCCGTTGCTGGATTTGATTATTTCAGAAATTCCGGCTCCGGAGCAAGACAATGAGGGCACTCCTCAGATGCTAATTTCCTCTTTGGAGTATTCTCCTTACGTTGGCAGAATTGCAATAGGAAGGGTAAAAAGGGGCATACTTAGGTCCGGGCAGGATATAACTCTATGCAAGAGAGACGGCGGACAGGAAAAGCAGAGAATCAAGGACTTGATGGTCTTCACCGGAATGGAGAAAACTAAGCAGGCTGAGGTTGAGAGCGGTGATATTTGCGCCGTTGTAGGAATTGAAGGTTTTGAAATAGGTGATACAATTGCAGATTTTGAAAATCCGGAGGCGCTTCCTCCAATATCTGTTGATGAGCCAACAATGAGCATGCTTTTCTGCATCAATGACTCTCCTTTCTTTGGCAGAGATGGAAAATATGTGACTTCCAGACACTTAAAGGACAGATTGGATAAAGAGCTAGAGAAAAATCTTGCGTTGCGCGTTAAGCCCGGCAAGACTTCTGACTCCTTTATAGTATATGGCAGAGGCGTTCTTCACTTGTCAATTTTAATTGAGACAATGAGACGTGAGGGGTTTGAATTACAGATAGGCCAGCCAAAAGTTATTGATAAGAATATTAACGGAGTGCGTTGTGAACCAATTGAACATCTGATTGTTGATGTTCCTGAGGATATGGTTGGGAAGGCAATAGAAATTACTACAAGAAGAAAAGGCGCTTTGCTTCACATGGATCACAGAGGGGATAGAGTGCATTTGGATTTTGATATTCCTGCAAGAGGTATTATAGGACTTAGAAGCAATTTGATAACTGCAACTTCCGGTGAAGCAATCATAGCTCATAGATATAAAGGCTATGAACCATACAAGGGAGAAATTGAGAAAAGAACCAATGGTTCTCTTGTGGCTTTGGAGACAGGTGAGGCTATTGCGTACTCTATGTGGAAGCTTTTGGACAGAGGAAAATGGATAGTAAGCCCTGGAGATGAAATTTATGCCGGAGAGGTTGTTGGAGAGTACACAAGGGCAATGGATTTGAATGTAAATATCTGCATCAAGAAAAAACTTACAAACGTAAGAGCTTCAGGTTCAGATGAAAAAGCTGTTCTGCCTCCTCCTATGCAGTTTACGCTTGAGGAGATGTTGGAGTATATTCAGGATGATGAACTTGTTGAGGTTACGCCAAAGCATTTGAGGATAAGGAAGATTTATTTGGACGAGAACGAGCGTAAGAGGCACCAGCAGCAGAATTCAGACTAGTTTTTGCCTTTACCGATTATTTAAGTATATTTGCGCCCCCAACGGATTTATGAGGCTCGGCGATGGATTATAAGATTCAGATAAGCGGATTGGCACAGGGAAAGCATGATTATGAATTCCCTGTAAAAGGAGATTTCTTTATGGAGTTTGGCAATTCCCAGATTAAGGATGCCGCTCTTGTTGCCAAGGTCGTTCTTGATAAGGGAAGCGGTTGGATGAATGTGAGTTGCAATGTTGTTGGCACGGTAGTGACGGAGTGCGACAGATGTTTGGATGACTTGGAAATCCCGATGGATTTTACTGCGGATATTGCGGTAAAAGCGGCAAAGCTGGGAGAGGAGACGGAGAGCACGGATGAATTCCTAATTATTGATCCGTCAGAGGGAGAGCTGGATTTAAAGCAGTTTATATATGATTATATCTGCGTAAACATGCCTCTTAAGAAAGTTCATGAGGAAGGGAAGTGCAATCCAAAGATGCTGAAAAAGTTAAAGGAACTTAAAGCTGATGAGGTTGCTCAAGAGGACAAAGAATCTTATGCGCCTTTTGGCGATTTAGACAAATTGTTAAAAGAGGCGGAAAAAAAGAAGAAGTAAACTGTCGTGATATATGGCGGCATTTAATTGATAATTAATTATTTAAAAATATTTTAAAATGGCACATCCAAAACATAAGCTTTCTAAGCAAAGAAGAGACAAGAGAAGAACCCATGATAAGGCAGAGGTTCCTACACTTTCAACTTGTTCAAATTGCGGTGCTACTGTTATGTATCACCACGTTTGTCCTGAGTGCGGTTACTACAGAGGACGCCTTATCATCTCTAAAGAGAATGCCAAGTAAGTGCAAATGATAAGAGTTGGCGTTGATGCGATGGGCGGAGATTTTGCCCCTGAGAATGTAATTCTAGGAGCAATTGAAGCTTATTCTAACATCAATGCGGATGCTCAAATTGTTCTTGTTGGCGACAGCGAGAAAATTACCGGGGTTTGCAAGCATTATGGCTTTGACTCCGGCAATTTTGTTATAAAGAATGCAACTGAACAGATAGGGATGGGGGAACATCCTGTCAAAGCGTATATAAAGAAGACGGATTCCAGTATGCATGTTGGCTTTAAAATGTTGGCCAACAATGAATTGGATGCATTTGCGAGTGCCGGAAATACTGGTGCTATGCTCACCGGCTCTGTTTATACTTTGAATCTGTTGCCCGGCATAATCAGGCCGTGTATCTCCGCCAAAATGCCGCTTGCAGACGGAAGTGATATATTGATTCTGGATGTAGGCTTTAATGCAGACACAAAAGCGGACGTTCTTTATCAATTTGGAATTATTGGCTCTATTTATGCAAAGACAATGATGGGAATTGCTAAGCCGCGCGTTGCGCTTTTGAATGTGGGCAGCGAGGAGGAGAAAGGAAACATGGAGGCGCAAGAGGCTTATAAAATCATGAAGGATACGGAAGAATTTGATTTTGTCGGCAACATGGAGGCAAATAATTTGTTCAACGGAGGAATTGCAGATGTGCTTGTAACAGATGGATTTACGGGAAACGTTGTCCTTAAGCAAGCGGAGGGAATGTATGCGCTGGTTTCTAAACTAGGTGTAAATCATCCCTTTATGAACAGATTTAATTATGAATTTTACGGCGGCACTCCTGTGCTTGGAGTTTCCGCTGCGGTTGTGATAGGGCACGGAGCTTCAACGCCGCTAGCCATAAAGAATATGATTCTAGAGGCTGAACAGGCTGCAAAAAACGGTCTTGTGGACAAGTTGTCACAAGGCGCTAAAATTATTAAAGATGAGTAAGTTAAGAGCAATTATAACAGGAATTGAGGCATATCTTCCAGATTATGTCCTTACTAATGAAGAGCTAACGCACATGGTTGATACCTCAGATGAGTGGATAATGAGCCGTGTGGGAATTAAAGAGAGAAGAATTTTAAAGAAGGACGGACTTGGAACTTCATTCATGGGCGCCGAGGCCGCAAAGAAACTTCTGGCTTCTACTAATACTAATCCAGATGATATACAACTAGTTGTATGCCATTCAGTTACGCCAGACATGCAATTTCCGGCTACTGCAAATGTGATTGCGGATAAAGTCGGAATTAAACATGCGTGGGGTTTTGACACCAATTCAGGGTGCAGCGGATTTCTGTTTACCTTTGAAACGATTCGCCATTATATTGAGAGCGGAGAGTATAAGAAAATTCTATACATCTGCGCAGAGAGAATGAGCGGAATCACTGACTACAAGGACCGTAGCACTTGTCCGCTTTTTGGAGATGCAGCTGTTGCAATGTTGGTAGAACCTTGTGAAGATGAAAATTATGGATTGCTGGATTCTATTCTTCATGTTGACGGAGTAGGAAGAAAGTATCTTTTCCAGGTTGGAGGAGGTTCTCTGTATCCAGCTTCTGAAGAGACAGTTAGAAAGAGAATGCACTATATCCATCAGGAAGGCCAACAGGTATTTAGACATGCAGTTGTTGGAATGGCGGATGTTTCTGCGGAGATTATGGAAAGACACAATCTTAAGGCTGATGATATTGCATATCTTGTACCTCACCAGGCAAATTTGAGAATCATAGATGCCACCGCAAAGAGAATGGGTCTTGCTAAGGAAAAAGTATTGATTGACATTGAGAAATTCGGCAATACCGCGGCAACTTCCATACCGCTGGCTTTGTGGGATTTTAGAGATAAAATTCACAAAGGAGATTTGCTTGTATTCTCTGCCTTTGGCGCAGGTTTTACCTGGGGAGCAGAGCTTTACAGGTGGGCTTACTAGTATGGCGCGCAGATAATGCGCGGCTTTTGGTCCCATAGTTCAATGGATAGAACGGAAGTTTCCTAAACTTCAAATCTGGGTTCGATTCCCAGTGGGGCTACAATGAAAAGGATAGAATCAGACGCTCCTGTTAATGTCCTTCACATGCTGAAGGATTTGTCTTTTGGCGGTCCGCAAAACCTTGTGTTAGACATGATTCGCGGCAACAGAGAGAAGAAGCTTTTTAACTTTTTTGTTGTGTACAACACCCCGCCCACCCAGGCAAGACTTAATGATTATTCCAATGGTGCAAATGTTCAGATGTATAAGCTGGACAAATGGAGCATAAGCTGGATGATTTCTTATGTCAAAAAGTTAAGGGAAATTATACGTGCCAATAATATACAAATTGTTCATTGTCACACCAATATAGATGCGTATAGAGCACGTCTTGCGGTAATTCCATATAACATAAAGGGATTTTTTCACAGCCGCAAAAATCGCAAGCATGCAACTGTCGTACTCACAATTCACGGTATGACGTTGAATCTGAATTATCTCTCTGAATTTTTCATGGGTGCAATTGACAATGCAATTTCTGAAAAAAATATTAGAGTTCTCGACAGATTTTTTTTGAAGCATTGTAAAATCTGTTTTGAAAGCAAGGCGGCAAGAGAGTTTTATCTTAAAGATTATCACCAGTATCCGGAATTCGGAGATGAGAAAGGCGGCATACTTATGAAGTCGGTTGTCATACATAACGGTGTTTTTGTTCCTCGCATACTTAATGCAAAACCAATAAGTTACGGTGAACTTAATAGTTACGTAATGCATTATCCGGGAGAACCTGACGTCTCTATTCCCAGAGGAAAGATTCTGCTTGCAATGGTTGGAAGTTTTTCTTCCTATGCGCAAAGAGATCAAATGCTTGTTTGCAAGGCAATTACACTTTTAAAGCAAAAATTGGGAGAGCTTCCTTTTGCATTTTTATTTGTGGGTCGTTCTACTTTTGAAAAAGATTATCATAGAGTAAAAGAGCAGGAAGTCAGTGATTCATACCCGGATAGGGATGAAATGGCAGATTGCCTTCAATACTGTCGTGAGAATAATCTGGTCAATGATATTTTCTTTATGAGACCGGATATTGATGTTCCTTCTCTGCTAAAAACAATTTCTTGTTATGTATACGCCTCCAATCAGGATACATTTGGAATCTCCGTGGTTGAGGCAATTATATCGGGCGTTGATGTTATTTGCAGCAATACGGCGGTATTTATGGAGATAACGCATAACGGCGAGCTTGCAAGATTGTCTGAAAATTCTCCGGAGGCTTTTGCTGCTGCAATCTCTCATTTCCTAAAGTATAAGATAGAGGAAAAAACTGAATCTGATGCAGACAGAGCGGTTGATGAACAAATAGATATGAAGGAGTCTGAAGAGCAAATGATTGTTGCGGCAAGACTGTATACAATTGAGCGGTGTTTAAATGATTATAAAGACTTGCTTTATATCAGGTAGTTCACGTTTACTAAAAAAACAGATTCTACTTAAGTTTTATATAAGCTTTTTACCCGTTAAGTCCCTCATAAAATCCCTCCAGGACTGCATTCCAATTCTCAATCACATTCATTGTTATCCAGGCAATTACAAGAATAACTGCAAACCAGATTACCCCTTTTCTGTTCTCTTTTAAAAAAGTTAAGATTTTTTTCATAATAATATTTTTCTAAAATTGTAAACACAAAAATATATTGTCATTTAAGCGCGTCAATGCCAATTGATACAATTTTAACTCTATTCATCATTTATTTACAATTCAGGATTTTTTTGCAGAGTAAAATTTACGATGTGTAATTCTTGTCTTTAAAAATGCTATAATTTGAAACAACATTGTTACATTTATAAAATGTTAATATGTAGCGTTTTGAGTTATTTTTTTGGGATTTTATATGGTTTTTCAGCATTTTTTCCTATTTTTGCAGCCCACGTATAGAGAAATTAAAAAATATTATTAATAATTTAACTAGATCACTATGTCTGATATTAAGAGAGTTTATCGTTTTGGCGGAACGTCCGCGGAGGGCAACGGTAAGATGAGAAATGAGCTGGGCGGAAAAGGTGCAAATCTTGCTGAGATGTGTTTGCTGGATATGCCAGTTCCTGCCGGTTTTACAATTACTACTGATTGCTGCAATGAATATTATAATGAAGGGTGCAAATATCCGGATGGCCTTAAAAATGAGGTTGATGCAGCATTGGCCGCTACTGAGCAAATAATGGGTAGAAAGTTTGGGGACACAAAAAATCCGTTGCTTTTATCTTGCCGTTCAGGTGCCAGAAGTTCTATGCCAGGTATGATGGAGACTGTCCTTAATATAGGACTATGCACTGCAACAATTCCCGGCTTGATTGCGCAGACCAAGAATCCAAGATTTGTATACGATGCTTACAGGCGTTTGATTATGATGTACTCAGATGTTGTTATGGAGAAGGCGGAGGGGATTGAGCCAGAGGATGGACGCGGCATTAGAGTGCAGCTGGACAGAATGCTTGCAAACGTCAAAAAGGATAAAGGTTACAAGCTGGATACAGATTTAACTGAGGAGGATTTGAAAGAGCTTTGCACAGATTTCAAAATTAGAGTTAAACAGGAATTAGGTAAGCCTTTTCCGGATGATCCTCAAGAACAATTATGGGGTGGAATAGGTGCTGTATTTAAATCATGGAATGGGCGCAGAGCTGTGTCTTACAGAAGAATAGAAGGTATTCCCGATAATTGGGGAACTGCTGTTAGCGTTATGTCCATGGTATTTGGAAATATGGGAAATACATCAGCTACAGGAGTTGCATTTTCTAGAAATCCTGCTACCGGAGAGAATAAGTTTTATGGTGAGTGGTTGGTAAATGCTCAGGGAGAGGATGTTGTTGCCGGTATTAGAACACCTAATCCTTTGAATGAGGCAACAAAGAATGAGCACAATAAGATGATGCCGTCTTTGGAGCAGGCTATGCCGGAAGTTTATGAACAACTTGTTGGTATTCAGCATAATCTTGAACATCATTTCCATGATATGCAGGATTTGGAGTTTACCATTGAGAATGGAAAACTTTGGATGTTGCAGTGCAGAATTGGAAAGAGAACCGGTCTTGCAGCGCTAAACATGGCAATGGATATGCTGGATGAAGGTCTTATAGATGAGAAGACTGCAGTAATGAGAGTTGCTCCAAAGCAATTAGATGAACTTTTGCATCCTGTTCTTGATTCAGCTGATGAAAAGAGAGAAAAGCCTATAGCTCAAGGTCTTCCTGCTGGGCCAGGCGGTTCTGTAGGTGCAATTGTATTTACACCTGAAGCTGCAGTTGAAGCTGCAAAGCGTCATCAGAAGGTTATCCTTGTAAGAGAGGAAACTAATCCAGAGGATGTTGAGGGAATGCGTGCTGCTGACGGCCTTCTAACTGCAAGAGGCGGAATGACATCTCATGCCGCTCTTGTTGCAAGAGGATGGGGCAAGTGCTGTATTGTTGGTTGCGATGCTGTTAAAATTAATATGCTGACCAAAACAATGACTATTGGAGACAATGCTTATAGCGAGGGTGATATTTTTAGCTTGAACGGAAGCAGCGGACTTGTTTACGATAAAGCTATCAAAACTGTGAATGCTTCTGAAAATGATAGATTTAAGAAGTACATGGAGATGGTTGACAAGTATAGAGTCATTGGCGTAAGAACTAATGCTGATAATCCAGCTGATGCTCTTATGGCTCTTAAATTTGGTGCCGAGGGTATAGGTTTGTTCAGAATAGAACACATGTTTTATGGAAAAAATTCTGAGGAGCCTCTTGCTAAGTTGAGAAAGATGATTCTTTCAAATACTACTGCCGAGAGAAGGAAAGCTCTTTCAGAATTGGAACCTTATGTAAAGGCATCCGTAAAAGCCACTATGGAAGTTATGGATGGCAAACCTGTAACTTTTAGATTGCTGGATCCTCCTTTGCATGAATTTGTTCCGCAAGCGGAAGAGAAGAAAAAACAGCTTGCTAAAGATTTGGAGATATCTATGCGCGATATAGATAAAAGAGGGGAGGCTCTTCATGAGGTTAATCCTATGATGGGGCATAGAGGAGTAAGACTAGGTATTACTTATCCGGAAGTTTCAGAGATGCAGTTCCGCGCAATTTTTAATGCTACCGTTGAGCTGCTTAATGAGGGTCATAAACCGCAGCCGGAACTTATGATTCCTGTCACAATCTCTCCTAATGAGCTTGATAATCAGAAGGAAATATGTGATAAAGTTCATGAGGAAGTTAGGAAGACAACCGGCGTTGATGTTAAATATATGTTTGGAACAATGATAGAGATTCCGCGTGCTGCAATCATGGCTGATAAGATGGCTAAGAGCGCGCAATTTTTCTCATTTGGTACAAATGATTTAACTCAGATGACTTTTGGTTTCTCCAGAGATGACATAGGTTCTTTTATGGGTGATTACCTTTCAAAGAAGATTATTGATGTTGATCCGTTCCAGACTTTGGACCAGGCATCTGTCGGGAAACTTGTTGAGATGGGAATTAAGGGCGGACGCAGTACTAATCCTTCTTTGAAGTGTGGTGTATGCGGCGAGCATGGTGGTGATCCTGCAAGCGTTGAGTTCTTTAACGCTTTGGGTGTCAATTATGTATCTTGCTCTCCATTCCGCGTTCCAATTGCTCGTCTTGCCGCTGCGCAAGCTGCAATTAAGTCTTATAAATAACCAGCCGCACAGGGCTAACACACAAAAACAGCCGGAAAATTTTTCCGGCTGTTTTTTTATTTGCCAATTATATCGAGTAATGATAATAAGAAAAAATAACAAGCAATACTGCCTGTTATTTTTTTGCGCGCCTTGGCGCGTGTCTCTCGCGCACGGAGTGCGCTTAACTACTGAATTTTGCGGCGCTTTGTGCCGCAAAATAAAGCGGGGGGTTGCGCGTGGGTTGTTATAGCTTTTTTCCGGCCAGTTCAGAAAGCTGGCTGCGCTCACCCATAACAAGGTTGACGTGCTCAAAAAGTTTTTCTCCGTATAGCTTATCGCTTATGTGAGTAAGACCGTTGGAAAGTTTATCCAAATATGGCTGGTCAATCTGCTGAACATCTCCGGTGAAAACTATTTTTGTTCCTTCTCCGGCTCTGGTTATGATTGTCTTAACTTCATGAGGGGTAAGGTTTTGCGCCTCATCAACAATGAAGAATACTTTGGATAGGGAACGTCCTCTGATGTAAGCAAGCGGAGAAATTTCCAGCTTGTTGTTCCTTAGCATGTCCTCTATTTTTACATTCTCTTTAGATGAAATTCCAAAATTCTTTTTGATGACTGCAAGGTTATCATAAAGCGGTTGCATAAAAGGAGCAAGTTTGTCCTGCACGCTGCCAGGTATAAATCCAAGTTCCTCATTTCTAAGTGTTATCACAGGTCTGGCAACAAGAATCTGATCATATCTGTCGGCCTGTGAAAGAGCGCCTGCAATTGCAATTAAAGTTTTTCCAGTGCCCGCAGTTCCTGTTAATGATACAAGTTCAATAGAAGGATTCATTACTGCATCCATTGCAAAAACCTGCTCCTCATTTCTTGGAGCAATACCGTATTCCGTCAAAGAATTGACCTTTACAATTGTCATTGTATCAGGGTTATAACGGGCAAGAATAATGTTCTTTCTTATAGGATTTCTGTCCTCTCCGTTTTGCTGGTCATCTCTCCCCTGAATGCCTCCGGTTATAATTTTGAACAGCTGATTGAATACTGGATTATCTTGTTTCAGTTCAGCAGGAGTGACACCGTTTGAATTTGTATTTAACTTATCCACTATTGCGGCAGGAACATCTTTTAATATTGTAACTCTCTCATAATCTTGAGTAAAGCGCTCTTCTTTGATGTGGTCCGTTAAATAATCCTGCGTGAACATGCCAAGCGCTTTGGCTTTCATCCTTAGGTTAACGTCCTTGGTTACAAGGCAAACTGTTCTGTCGGGATACTGATTTTTATACCAAATTGCTGTTGATAGAATTCTGTGGTCTTGTATGTCATTTTCAAAGCAGCCCTCATATTCCTTTGGGAATGGGTGGTTTACAGATAGGGTAAGTGTGCCAAGCCCGGAGCCAAGAGGATATCCTTGTCCGTTGTTTTGGTTCTGGTCACTCAGCTCATCTATCTTGCGGACAAATTCTCGTGCGTTGTAATTAATAGTGCCGTCTCCTTTTTTAAACTTATCCAATTCCTCTATAACTGCCAGTGGGACAACCAAATCATTCTCCTGAAATTTATAGATAGAATGAAAATCGTGTAGGATTACATTAGTATCCAAAACAAAAATCTTTGGAAGTTTTCCGTGATTATTTATCACTTTCTGCAGGCCGGAATCCGGATTGGCGGATTTGCGATACCCTTTGTAATTATTTTTGCTCATTTCTTATGTTTTTCACACCATTTGCGGCCGTTTACAAACAACTCATACCATGGTGTAACTTCTTGTTTCTTAAGTGCTTCCGGATACCACGCCCAGTTCCAAGGTCTGATGCATCTCTCCGGGTGCGGCATCATTGCCAGGTGTCTTCCGTCTGCGCTGCAAACTCCTGCAATTCTCTTTGGAGAACCATTAGGGTTGCCTGGGTACTCATCATAATTATACTTGACGGCAACTTTCATGCCCTCCAGTTTTGCATTAGGGAAGGTGAACCTTCCATCTCCGTGAGCAACCCAAATGCCAAGCTTGCTGCCTGTCAGAGATTTAAGTAAAATTGACGAAGATTGTGGAATTTCAACCCCAACAAACTTGCTCTCAAATTTTCCCGACAGATTGTGTGTCATCTTTGGAGAAAGTTCTCTGTGTGAAGGTGTGATAAGTCCAAGCTCAGACATCAGCTGACATCCGTTGCAGACGCCAAGGCTTATGGTATCCTTGCGGGCGTAGAAATCATTCAAGGCCTTGTTAGCCTTCTCATTATATAGGAATGCTCCGGCCCAGCCTTTTGCGGAACCAAGGGTATCGGCATTTGAGAATCCTCCAACAAATACTATAAACTGCACATCTTTAAGGGTTTCACGGCCGGAAATTAAATCTGTCATATGAACATCCTTAACCCTGAATCCCGCCAAGTATAATGACCACGCCATCTCTCTGTCTCCGTTACTGCCTTTCTCTCTGATAATTGCGGCAACAGGGGCTTTGCTCCTAGGTTCTTTTGCAAGATACTTTGACAGGCTTCCGTCAAAATTCTTAGGGAACTTAAACTTAAGCGGCTCTTTTTTGTAATTCTTGTAACGTTTTAATGCACAAGCTGTTCCGCTCTGTCTTCTGTCCAGAAGATAAGAAGTCTTGTACCAAACGTCTCTAAGTTTATCTATGTTAAGATTGATTTTTCCAAGAATGGAAATCTTTCTCTCTTTTATGTATTTTCCAATCTTATAAATCTCTATAGATTCTTTTGACATTGCACCTGCGGCTGCGCAGATTTTCTCAACTTCTTTAATGTTTTTATCAGCAACCTGCAGCAGAACACCGGGTCTCTCTGAGAACATGAAGCTAATCAGAGGCAGCTGAATATCAGTAAGTTTTATACCACCTTCTTTGTTGGCAAAACACATTTCCAACAGAGAAGTAATCAAACCTCCGGCGGAAATATCGTGTCCCGCAAGAACCAAATTTTTCTCAATAAGCTTCTGTACAGTATTAAAGCAATCTGCAAAATATGCAGGAGACTCAACATCCGGCGCCTCATTGCCAACAGCTCCAAGAGTCTGCGCAAAGGCTGAACCTCCAAGCTTGAATCCGCATTTTGAGAACGGAACATATACTATTGTGCTTGCCGCAACTCTCTGCAGATTAGGGTGTATGATGTTGTTTATATCTTTAACAGGAGCAACTGATGATATTATTAAGGTACCCGGAGCTATTATCTTTTTTCCGTCCGGATAATTCTGTGTCATGCTCATGGAGTCTTTGCCTGTCGGGATATTAATTCCAAGTGCGCAAGCAAAATCGCTGACAGCTTTTACTGCTTTGTATAGTCTTGCATCCTCTCCTTTGTTTCTGCTTGGCCACATCCAGTTGGCACTAAGGGATACCCCATTTAGACCATTTTTCAAAGGCGTCCATACTGCGTTTGTAAGAGCCTCTGCTACAGACATTCTGGAGCCCGCAGCTGAATCAATCAGACCAACAATAGGGGCATGTCCTATGGAGGTAGCAATACCCTCTTTGTTGTCATAGCCAATTGCAGTTACTCCCAAATCATTAAGCGGAAGCTGGATTTCTCCGGTGCATTGCTGGCATGCAACAAGTCCGGTAACGGAACGGTCAACTTTATTTGTCAACCAGTCTTTGCATGCAACGCTCTCCAATTGAAGTACTTGCGTTAAGTACTCTTCAAACTTCTCTGCGCTGTATTTCAAAGGATTGAATTTATATTCTGCAGTCTGGTCATGCATAAAAGTCTTAGGTGCGCTGCCAAACATGTCTGCCATTTCCAAATCAATTGCAGTATCTCCGCTCTTCTCATCTTTAAGAGTGAATCTGTGATCTCCCGTAACCTCTCCAACCTCATAAAACGGAGCACGTTCTCTCTCTGCAATTTGCTTTAATTCAGCAACATCCTTCTGATGCATTGCAAGTCCCATTCTCTCCTGGCTCTCATTGCCAATGATTTCTTTCAGGCTCAAAGTAGGGTCTCCAATCGGGAGCTTGCTTGTGTCAATTTTACCTCCTTCATCTTCCACAAGTTCAGAGAAACAATTAAGATGTCCGCCGGCCCCGTGGTCATGAACGGACACAATTGGATTGTTCTCCTTTTCTGATAAGGCGCGTATTGCATTGTAATCTCTTTTTTGCATCTCCGGGTTGGCGCGCTGAATTGCATTAAGCTCAATATCGTTGCCATATTTGCCTGTATTTACGGAACTTACAGCTCCGCCTCCCATGCCGATTCTATAGTTGTCACCTCCAAGCAGCACAATTTTATCTCCCTTTTCCGGAGTCTCTTTTGCCGCATCAGAGTTCTTTGCATATCCAATTCCGCCAGCCTGCATGATAACTTTATCATAACCAAACTCCGGATTATTTGCCTCAACACCTTTCTGTTTTCCTGTGTGTTCAAAAGTCAGAAGACTTCCGCAGATAATGCACTGTCCAAATTTATTTCCAAAATCGCTTGCGCCGTTAGATGCCTTAGTAAGAATCTCTTGCGGGCTTTGATACAACCATTTGCGCGGTGCCGTCTTCTCCCATTTTCTCTCTTTATTATTCCCGACAGTTTTTGAATCAAAGCGCGGATAGCTTGTCATGTAAACAGCCGTACCTGCAATGGGGAAGCTTCCTTTTCCGCCTCCCATTCTGTCTCTGATTTCTCCGCCGGTCCCGGTTGCCGCTCCGTTGAACGGTTCAACTGTTGTTGGAAAATTGTGAGTTTCAGCCTTTAAGCTAATTACAGTCTCTTTCTCTTTTAGAGTAAAGAAGTCCGGCTTTGTCTGGTCGGCAGGATGAAACATTTTAATTTTAGGTCCTTCCAGAAAAGCGCAGTTGTCTTTATATGCGCTTACTATAAGGTTGGGGTTCTCTTTAGAAGTTTTCTTAATCAGCTTAAACAGAGAACTTTCCATCTCTTTGCCGTCAATGATGAAAGTGCCGTTGAAAATTTTGTGGCGGCAATGTTCGCTGTTAACTTGGGAGAAGCCAAAGACTTCACTGTCGGTGAGCTTTCTTCCAATCTTTTTAGCAACTCCGTTAAGATATTTGATTTCATCGGGGTTAAGGGCAAGTCCCTCCTTAACATTATATTCCTCTAGATTTGAGATATATACAATAGGCTCCGGTTTCTTATCTACAGTAAAAATATTTTGGTCTAGTCCGTTATAAAATCTTTGAAGCATTTTATCATAATCGGGCTTTGGATTTTTTGTGGGGAAATATTCCTCTATTCTTTTTATTCCGGAGATATTCATGTTTTGCGTAATCTCCACAGCCGTTGTACTCCAAGGAGTTATCATTTCACGTCTTGGACCTGTAAAATATCCCTTGACATTCTCTCCTTTGATTAATTTTGCATTGCCGAATAACCAGCACAGTGCTGCAATGTTTTCATTAGTAAGCTGTTTGCCTGTTTCCAAGGCCAGCACCGGGCCTTCATTAGATTTAAAGAATAGAATCATTATTGATTTGATTTTTGATATTTTGGCAGCGCAAATCTTTTGCGCTTTTACACGTGCGAATTTACTCAAAATAATTCTTTTTTCTAACTTTGAAACCGTGCTGCCGATAGTATGCCTTTTAGGCGACAAATAGTCTGATAATATAGTTTAGCATTAATTAGAAATGACAGAATCCGAGTACCAAAAAGAGATAGAAAAAATATTTACAAAATTCCCTAGTTTTCAAATAGTTGGGGGCGTGGCATACAAGCCGGGCCTGGACAACATGTTTGATATTGACCAGGAGCTCGGTTTTCCAAGCAAGAAATTCCGCTCAGTACATGTTGCGGGTACAAATGGGAAGGGCTCTGTCAGCCACATGATTGCATCTGCGCTTATGCAGCTCCCCGCTTCTGCTGGAGTTTCCGGCTCATCTTTATCTCTCGCCGGAGACACATTAAAAATAGGTTTGTACACATCTCCGCATCTTGTAGATTTCCGTGAACGCATAAAAGTAAACGGAGAAATGGTCCCCAAAGAATTCGTATATGATTTTTTAAAAAGATTCACTCCTTTTTTTGAAGAGAAAAATGCTTCGTTTTTTGAAATCACTACCGCAATGGCGTTTGATTACTTTGCAAAAAGTAACGTAGATATTGCGGTGATTGAGTGCGGATTAGGAGGACGCCTGGATTCCACTAACATAATAACCCCAATGCTCTCAATTATAACAAGCATTGGATTAGACCATTGCCAGTACCTGGGCAATACGCTCAAAGAAATAGCCGGGGAAAAGGCCGGCATTATCAAGCGGAATATCCCTGTGGTAATAGGAGAAACAGGTACTCCCGACAGCGGTGTAAAAGAGGTCTTTATGCAAGTTGCAGCTGATAATAATTCGCAAATTTTTCTCGCCGAGAAAACATCCAAATATATAGGAGCATCTGAGGCATTTACAGAACCAGCTGAGCGCATGGAGCGCAGCGACTTTAAGCGAAGCGGTTCCTGTAAAGCCGAAGATGCCTCTCTAAATTCCTTATCTTCTTGCATACTCTCCGCAACAGAAACTTTAGACCTAAAAGGCGATTGCCAAAACAAAAACATCAAAACAGTGGCAGTTGCTTTATCATTGATTCTTAAGCAATTGGCAGATGAAAAGAGAATTGAGATTAATGACGCCCTGCTTGCTAAAGTTATTTACGGAATTGAGAACGCAGCAAAGCTTACCGGCCTTAGGGGGCGTTGGGAACAATTGGGAGAGAATCCTTTAATCATTTGTGACATAGGGCATAATGAACATGCATTTAGAATGTTAGGCAAACAAATTTGCAGAACAGCAGAACAAAGATTTGCAAAATTGGGCGGTGGAAAATTAATTATGGTGTTTGGCATTATGAGAGATAAGGACTTGGAAGCAGAGAAAGAATATCTTCCTCAGAACGCATTATATGTCTTTGTAAATGCCAGTAGTCCAAGGGCTTTACCCGCAAATGAACTCAAAGAAAAGATGCTCTCAATGGGATTTAAAGGAGAGTGTGCCGGCAGTATAAAAGACGGAGTAGCAAAAGCAAAACAAATTGCTTCAAAGGAGGATTTCATTTTCATAGGCGGCAGTTCTTATGTAGTAGCTGAAGCTTTGGAAAATTTTGAATAATAATTTTGCACAATCACAAAAAAGTTATACATTTGCAGCCCAATTAGGCCGTAGTGGCCATGATTCGGGAGCATAGCTCAGTTGGTTTAGAGCATCTGCCTTACAAGCAGAGGGTCATAGGTTCGACTCCTATTGCTCCCACGCGAATAAAACGGTTGACTGAAAATTCAGTCAACCGTTTTTATTTTGCCGCACAAAGCGCGGCAAAATCGCTGTGGTTAAGCGCACTTCGTGCGCGAGAGGCACGCGCCTCCGGCGCGGACTCGCAGCAGAATGCTGCTCGTCAAATAGTTTTTTACAAGCATTAATTTTTCTTTAAGACAAATTTATCCTTGCTCATTTTTGAAGCGCTGTTAATGAAATTTTTAAAAGCTTCAAATTCTTCCTTGGGATATTCTCCCGTTTTCAGAAGATAGTCCTGAATCACCATGTATTTAGATTCCGATACTTTTTGCACGGACCTCTTAAAATATCCATATTTTCCGGATACCCATTTGTTTGAAGGGACAGCCTCAACTTGATATCCTATTGGTAAGTTGATGGTTATGGAATCGCTAGTTCTAAATCCTCTGTAAATCTTAACGGGGAATACTCTTGGCTCGGAGCTTTGAATTTGGGAAATTTGACTAAATAAATCAGAAGGAATAAAAACTCTATTCCCTGTTGAATTTGCATAAGAGTCTGACGTTAAGCTATAATTGATGCTAATACACGGCATCTCTGACTTTGTCAGGTTTGCAGAATTTACATGTAAATTTTCTACCGCAAAATCCAATCCTGATGAAAGAAGCTTATCTTTTTCTTTTTCATTGAGTTCCGGAAAATCAATTAGAGGTTCAAATCTTCTTAAATACGCTCTTAGCTGTGAAGTCGCCTCTATATGACCCTCGTATGGTATTACAAGGCTAACATTCTCATCCATGGAATTAAGAGAGTCCGCATAGTTTGGGAGTTTTTCTATTGTTCCTCCGTCATCTCTTATAACAAGTGCGTCATGTCCGGCAATCTTCTTATGTATGTATCCCATAGGCAAATATGCTGCAGTGCATTCCAGCCAAAGGTTTTTATTTTTTAATTCAACTTTCAAAATAACGTGATCAAAAAATGCAGCAGAGGCGTAATCTGTCGGGACAGAGACATTTGATGTGCTAATGATTGTGTAGTAAGATTTAATTCCAACAACGTTTAGCATTGATTGCAGATAATTGCTTAGTCCTTTGCAATCTCCAAATTTGTTTTTATCCACAGTGGCGGCAGTTTGAGGCTGATAGCCTCCAATTCCAAGTTGTATGCTTACGTATCTTGTTGATTTTGCCAGGTAGTCATATAGAATTTTAACTCTTTCATAATCAGTCTTTGCCGATGCAGTCATTGACTTTACAAGAGCAACTGTTTCCGGAGAGAGGTCTTGTCTATCCTTATTCAAACTTGCGTGCCAAAGTCCCAGATTTTTCCACGTATCTTGAGAGCCATGGGTTTTGCCATAAGTAAATTGTTTAGGCTCTGCCATTATAAAAGCTTGAGTGTCATATAGTGATGAGGCATAAGGTTCCTCTTTTAACGGACCTATGTTTTCTAATTTCCAAAAATATGATGTAACTCCTTTATCTGTGGTAACTTCCGGCTTGCCTATATTGGTGGAATGTACTACAACTTCAATGTCTTCAGGAACGGTAATCTTATATGATGATTCTGAGTAATAGGTATAATAATCAGTTATGGGCGCAAATTCAGGAATTGACATATACCCATCCTTCATATCAATTTCAAACTCGTATGTAACTGTGTATGGGATAGCAACATTGATGTTGTAATAATATGTAACTTCATCAGTTTCCAAATTATCAGAGTATTCTGTTTTCTTCAGATCTCCCATGCCATATTTTTTTGTCTTTCCGTTTGACGTGATGATGCAGGAAAACTTAGATAGTTTTCTGAATTTGTCAGTGTTTAATGCAAATTGTCCCTCATCATTTCCTTTCTCATTCACGACGGTGACACACCTTTTAACCTTTAATGTGCCGTCATCTGCTGATTTTGCAACAAATTCTCTGTCATCATATTGGACTGATGCATAGTATGTTGTCCCTGGAGAAGGAACATTTTGTGCCGATGCCCTTAAGAACCCGGCAAAGCATATTGCCGTTGCAAGTAGTATGGCTTTCTTCATGGACTTACTTCTTTTTAATGACAATTACGCTTTTGTACATTGCGCAAGTTTTTTGCCAAAAATCTCTAAGTTTTTCATAATTAGTTGCTTGTATAGCACTGTTTCCAAGGTTAAAAGTATGCTTGACAATAATTTTATTTTCTTGTACCTGAAAATAAAATGCAGCTTCCAAGGCAGATTCAGAAAATAGAAATTTGATGCTCTTTGGACAATCATCAATTGTATAACCGTCAGGTATTGTGACAGTTGTTATGTATGTGAATTTATAAGGATATGGAAATTCAATAGGAAATTTTCTCTCTGGCGAGTTGAAAGTAGTTTCATCAAGAAAAGTTTCAATGAAAGGATTGATGTAAATAATGTCTCCGGCTGTGTCAAATTGCTTCTCAAAATCTATCATTGCAACAGCTCTGGTTGATATAGTATCTTTTGGTTCTACGGTAAGCTTTTTAACATTGAGTTTTAAATCTTTAGAGAGATAATTGATGTATTCTGATTCAGAGTTATAGGAGTGATATTTATTTTGAAATGATGTAGCCAGCTGGTTATTCATGCTCCTTATATAAGTTCCTTTTGCATTGCCTTCTGAATCTACGTTTATATTTGCAGAAAATCTTGCGCTGCCAGAAGATATTTCAGTCAGGTCAATCCATTGCTGACTAGGGTCTTTATAAATTCTGCCTGTCTTTACCATCAAGTCAGGAGAGATAATATTAATGTCTCCATATTTGGAAGACGCGTCAAAGTATGCATATTTGCCGTCGCTGAGATGAATTCTTAGAATAAAAGAAGAGAGTTCATCTGCGGATGCGCGTAATATATTTAACTCTCCTTCAATCAAGCTTTTAACAAGAATAATGTCAGTTGTAAAACCTGCATAGTCAAGAGCGGACTTTACCAGGAAATTGATATCTGCGCTGTTTCCGGTTTTCTTTCTTGCCGCATCTTTTGGCCCCTTGCTGTAGATGGATACATTTTTGTTGAACGCAACATCTCTTTTAATGTGCATGCAGATATCACGCATTTTGGTGTATTCGTCCAGCGATTTCGTTTTAAGACTGTCAACATAATCTTTATACGGAGTGTTCATTTTGACATAGGGACCAAATTCATCATCGTCCTTTAGATTATTATCAACGGTAGGCCATGTGTTGCTCAAATCCTTAATCGTTTCACCTGGTATGGAGAGCGTTGTCATCTCAAAAAATACTGCGGAGTAATACTGTTCAGGACACCAAACCAGCGGTTCTTCTCTCATGGCAGGCAGGTTTAAGGCTCTAAAAGTGTATGCGTTTTCCTGATATGTTAAAGCGTCTCCTCCTCCAAGAGATACGCTTTTTGCGTTTTGACGTGTCTGTGCATCAATCGGATATGATCCCTGCATGTTTTTGCGGAATTTGAAATATTCGGGGATGTCCACTTCAAAATAGCTCTCCTTTACTGGTATGCTGCCCTGAAAATACCAGTCGGGAACTTCCCAAAAGAAATCGGAATTTACTGTGTATTTATACTCTATGACAGAGCCTCTTTTCACATTGGGGATGCTGAATTTTTGTCTGAAAAGAGCATTGCTGACTTTTTCCGTAGTAATGTTATCCCTGCCAATTTTGGTTTTAATAACTTTTCCGTTCTCAGCGTTATAGGAGTATGCTTCCAAATTTGATATAAATTCATCGCCGCCAGGAGTCATTCGATATGAGATAGATACGTCGGCATAATTTTTCCCTTCATCCTTGAAAATTTTCAATCTCCTTACAACTTCAAAACTTCTTATAAAACCTTTGCGATAGTCATATGATATGTAATTAATGCCGCTTTCATATAGAATAACTGCGGAAGCGGCAGTATCAAGTGGGTATTGAGTCATTTTTACCTCTTCATCCGTAGCCTTGCCAAATTTAAAATTATCCTTGTTTTGTGAATAAGAAACAGCGACGCACAACAACAGTGCCGCCAGTAGCAGTAACTTTTTCATGTTTAATTATTTTTGTTTAGGTTCACCCTTATTTCCCTAAAGTTATTCAAACAGAGAGCATTTTCCAAATAGTTGGCTTTTATGGGTGTGTCCGCTTGTCTGTGGCTAATAAAATCATTAACTTTGGGAGTCAATTAAGTCAATATGAAAGGAATAGTTTTAGCGGGCGGTTCAGGCACGCGTCTTTATCCAATAACAAAAGGAGTCAGCAAGCAACTTCTTCCAATTTATGATAAACCAATGGTCTATTATCCTATCTCAGTGTTAATGCTGGCAGGGATAAGAGATATATTAATAATCTCTACTCCGGAAGATATGCCGGGCTTTAAGAGACTGCTGGGAAGCGGTGAGGATTACGGAGTTAACTTTTCTTATGAAGTTCAGCCTTCTCCCGACGGATTAGCACAGGCCTTTATCATTGGCAAGAAATTTATTGGCAATGATTCTGTATGTCTGGTACTTGGAGATAATATCTTTTATGGCAGCAACTTTACAAAGATGCTGTCGGGAGCTGTAGAACAAACGGCAAAAGGCAAGGCTACTGTTTTTGGTTACTATGTGAATGACCCTGAGAGATATGGAGTTGCGGAATTTGATAAGAGCGGAAATGTGTTGAGCATAGAGGAGAAACCTAAGAACCCAAAGTCAAATTATGCAGTTGTGGGGTTGTATTTTTACCCAAACAGCGTTGTGGATATTGCGGAACATGTTAAACCTTCCGCACGCGGAGAACTTGAGATAACATCTGTTAATCAGGCATATCTGGACAAAGGCTCATTAAAAGTAAGACTGCTTGGGCGCGGCTTTGCATGGCTGGATACGGGTACGCATGACTCTTTGAGCCAGGCCACTAATTTTGTACAGGTGCTGGAACAGAGACAGGGTTTAAAAATTGCCTGTCTGGAAGGAATAGCTTTCTCAAATGGCTGGATATCAGCTGAAGAACTGAAGAGAATTGCAAAACCAATGATTAAAAACGATTATGGTAAATATCTTATGGACCTTGCAAACGGCAATGCTCTTGAGATTGAATTAAATGAAAAGTAGGAAAATCTGTCGGGATTATGGAAATAAAAAAGACTGATATAGAAGGTGTATATATTTTAAAACCCGATATTTACGGGGATTCTAGAGGCTATTTTTTTGAGAGTTACAATAAGGAGAGATTTAACAGTTTGATTCCCGGAGCCCCTGATTTTGTGCAGGACAATCAGAGCAAGAGCTGCTATGGAGTTGTGAGGGGACTTCATTTTCAGAATGCTCCGCATTCACAGGCAAAACTTGTGAGGGTTGTGATTGGAACCGTTTTGGATGTGGCTGTGGATTTGAGGCCCGGCTCAAAGACTTTTGGCAAATATGTTTCAGTAGAATTGTCCGCGGAGAACCAGCTGCAATTCTATATGCCAGAGGGATTTGCACATGGTTTCTCTGTCTTGAGCAAGGAGGCTATGTTCCAATACAAGTGCAGCAGTCTCTTTAATCATGAGTCTGAGGGAGGCATTCAGTGGAATGACCCTGATATCAATATTGACTGGCACCTTAAGCCTGAGGATGTTATTCTTAGCGCAAAAGATGTGTCCCGACAGTCTCTGAAAGAGTATGCAAAATCAAACGGAATTAATTTTTAATTAATTGGAAATGAGTAATAAGGATGGTCTTAAAAATATTTTGGTAACGGGCGCAAATGGGCAGCTGGGTACGTCTCTTGCAATGCTGGCTAACCCAAAAGATGCACGTTTTTTCTTTACCGATGTGGCTGAACTTGATATTACAAATCTTGCCGCGGTTACAAAGTTTGTAAAGGATAACGGGATAGATATTTTGATTAACTGTGCTGCGTATACCAATGTTGACAGGGCCGAAGATGATTACAAGACTGCAGAATTGCTGAATGGTAAAGCACCTGAAAATCTTGCTGTTGCTTGCAAGAAGGCGGGTGCTTTTTTAATACATGTTTCTACTGATTATGTCTTTGGAGGGGGGCGCAGCGTACTGCCTTACAAGGAGGACGCAAAAGAAAATCCAACGGGAGTGTATGGCGTAACAAAGCTGGACGGGGAGAAAAATATTAAAAAAGTTCTTGGGGACAAATCAAAGAAAGATGCGGGCAATTATCTTATTATCAGAACTGCATGGCTATATTCAGAATACGGGCACAATTTTGTAAAGACCATGCTGGATTTGCAGGCAACGCACAAAGAGATTAAAGTTGTCTTTGACCAGACTGGTACGCCAACTTATGCTGCAGACTTGGCAAAAGCAATATATGAGATAGCAATGAAGCTCTCTAAAGATGATGCCGTAAAATATTCAGGCGTATATAATTATACAAATGAGGGTGTTTGCTCCTGGTTTGATTTTGCTGTTGCAATAGGGGAGCTGGGTAAGAGAAAGTGCAAAGTAAATCCTTGCCACTCTGATGAATTTCCAAGCAAGGTAAAGAGACCTCCGTTCTCTGTTTTGGACAAAACAAAAATTAAAAATACTTTTGGAGTTGAGGTTCCGTATTGGCGTGATTCTCTTAAGGTTTGCATAAAAAATCTGCTGTCGGGAAAAAATAAATAGTTCTGTGCAAGAATGTAATTAATAGATATATAATTGATTAACATTACATTATGAAAACAATAATGATAACCGGAGGAGCAGGATTCATTGGCTCCAGCGTAGTAAGATTGTTTGTGAAGAAATATCCTAAAGTTCACATTATTAATTTTGATAAGCTGACTTATGCGGGAAACCTTGAAAATCTGAAGGATATAGAGAACAAGAAGAATTACACATTTGTAAAGGGGGACATCTGCGATTTTAAATTTGTGCAGGAGACTCTTAAGAAATATAAGGTTGATGGAATTATCCATCTGGCTGCTGAAAGCCATGTTGACAGAAGCATCAAGGATCCGTTCATTTTTGCCAAGACTAACGTGCTTGGAACATTGACATTGCTACAGGCGGCAAAGGAGTATTGGGGCTGCACGCTTGCCAATAAGGAGGAAATGAGCAAGTTGCACAGATTCTATCACATCTCTACCGATGAGGTTTACGGTGCTTTGAAGTTTGACAAGACTTTGTTTACGGAGAAAACCAAGTATGATCCTCACAGTCCTTACTCCGCATCAAAGGCATCATCAGACCACTTTGTGAGAGCGTTCCATGATACGTTTGGACTGCCGGAAGTTATCACAAACTGCAGCAACAACTACGGGCCTTATCAATTTCCTGAGAAGCTGATACCTCTGTTTATCAACAATATAGAGCATAACAAACCTCTTCCTGTCTATGGAGCGGGAAAGAATGTGAGAGACTGGTTGTATGTAGAGGACCATGCAAAGGCAATTGATTTGATTTTCCATAAAGGAACTGTCGGTGAGACATATAACATTGGCGGGTTCAACGAGTGGAAAAACATAGACCTGATTAAGCTGGTTATCAAGATAGTAGACAAGGAGCTTGGACGCAAGCCGGGGGCTTCATTAAAGCTAATTACTCATGTCGCCGACAGGGCAGGGCATGATTTGCGTTATGCAATTGATTCTTCAAAGTTGAGGAAAGAGCTGGGATGGAAGCCGGAAACTGCTTTCCCTGAGGGAATTCAGAAGACCGTCAAATGGTACATGACACATAGGGACTGGGTGGATAATTGCACTAGCGGCGCCTACATGAAGTACTACAAGATGATGTACGGTAACAGGAAGTAGCCGTACAAAGAAGTGAGAGAAACAGATAGAAGGAACTATTGAAATAAATTTTTACAAAAATATAAGCACATGAAATTTTTTATTGATACTGCAAACCTTCAGGATATAGCTAAGGCCCAGTCACTTGGAATTCTTGACGGAGTAACTACTAACCCAAGCCTTATGGCAAAAGAGGGAGTGAAAGGACAAGAGCAAATCTATAATCACTATAAAGAAATTTGTAAGATAGTTGATGGTCCGGTGAGCGCAGAAGTTTTTGCAAATGACTTTGACGGGATGGTTAAAGAGGGGATGCTTTTACATAAACTTTGTCCTGAGAAAATCACAATCAAACTTCCATGCACAGAGGATGGAATAAAGGCAGTAAAATATTTCTCCGGCCTTGGATACGCAACAAATTGCACGCTGGTATTCTCTCTAGGTCAGGCACTTCTAGCTGCAAAGGCGGGCGCTACTTTTGTTAGTCCCTTCATTGGAAGATTGGATGATATCAGCGAGGACGGTGTTGGTCTTGTAGCTGATATTGTAAAGATGTATCGTACTTACGGATATAAGACACAAGTGCTTGCGGCTTCTATAAGACATACGCGCCACATTATTCAAGTTGTACAGGCTGGTGCGGATGTAGCTACCTGTCCTTTGAAGGCTATATTAGGCCTTCTAAACCATCCGCTTACAACAAGCGGTCTTGCAACCTTTAATAAGGCTGCAGAGTCAATGAAGTAATACCTGCGGCGATACAAATTGTGTTGCTGATTGTTAATTGCGTTTAATGAGCAACTTAAATGGGTGATAATCTGAAACAGACGGCGGTGTCCGGTGCCAGATGGGGATTCATAGAGAATATTTCCTCTATGGGCATCACGTTTATTGTGGGGATTATTCTTGCCAGAATTCTTTCTCCTGAACAGTATGGTTTGATGGGTGATTTGGCAATATTTATTGCCATCTCTATCTCATTGATTGATAATGGTTTTTCCGCTGCAATAATTAGAAAGCCGGAGCCAACCAAAGAGGATTTGAATACCACTTTTCTTACAAATTTTGGGATAAGCATAATCTGTTTCATTGTTCTGTTTGCCTGCGCTCCGCTGGTTTCAGATTTCTTTAATGAGCCGCAGCTGACATTGCTTTTAAGAGTGCTCAGTTTCATCCTTATTGTGAATGCTGTCTCCATTATCCAGCGTGCGCTTATTGTAAAAAATGTTGATTTTAAAAGACTTACAGTATGTACTGTTACATCATCTCTCTTCAGCGGCATAGTGGGAATATGGATGGCTCTTACCGGATGCGGAGTTTGGAGTCTTGTTGGACAGCAGGTCTCAAAGCAAGTTGCAAATTCTATAATGCTTTGGATGTTAGGGACGTGGAAACCAAATTGGAAATTCTCTAAAAAGAGTTTTAAAGAACTTTTTTCTTATGGCTCAAATGTCATGATTACCGGTTTGCTGGATACAATTTTTAAAAACATATATTATCCAGTTGTTGGCAAGTCATTCTCTAAATTCCAGCTGGGACAATACACTAGGGCAGACCAGTTTAGTAATGTGACATCCAATAATTTAACGATGGTTGTTCAAAGAGTAAGTTTCCCAATCTTGTCAAAGACACAGGATTCTGAAGAAAGAATGTTGAATGCCTTTAGGAGTACCATCAAGGTAACCATGTTAATATCTTTCTTCATAGCGTTTTGGCTATCAGCAGTGGCACAGCCTCTTATAGTTGGCCTCATTGGAATGAAATGGCTGCCCGCTTCTTATATACTTCAAATTATTTGTCTTGCCGGCGCGTTTTATCCAATTCATGCGCTTAACCAGAATATTCTTCAAATTAAAGGAAGAATGAAGTTGTACCTTGCTTTGGAGATTAATAAAAAAATATTGCTGGCTATATCTATTGCCATTGGCGTAATCTGCTGCAATGTTTATGACAAAGAGTTTGGCTTAAAGATTCTTTTGTGGGGCATGGTTGCGGTCTCTATAATTGTATTCTTTGTTAATGCTTATTTCTCAGGGAAATACCTTAAATACTCCCTGTGGAGACAAACAAAAGATATACTGCCTTCATTCTTTATTTCTCTGGTTGTTGCGGGTATTATTGGACTGATTACCGCCGGATGCGTTTATTTGTTTAGAGTTAAATTTGGATGGCACAGTTTGACATTTACAAATATTGGAGCAGTTGCCATCGGGAGCTTTATAGGACTCCTTATAATGGCAGGAATTTATGCAATGTTTCCGCGCAAAGAATACGATGAAGTGAAGAACCTTATAAAGATATGGAAATCAGCTAAATTGGATAAATAAATGGATGCACCTGTTGCTGCTATAATCACGACGGTTTATAACAAAGAAAGATATCTGGAAGATTGTCTTGAGTCCGCTCTTTCTCAGAGGACTAATTTTCCTTTTGTTATAATAGTTAGTGAAAATTGCGGCCAGGACAAGTGCAGAGAAATTATTAAAAAATATAAGAAAAAATTTCCATTTGCCAGCTCTGTTCAAGGCACTAAGGGTAAGGGATTTATACCATTTATTGTTGATTGCAGTCCGTCTAAAAATATTGGACTTGTTCCCAATTATTATTGGTGTTTGAGCCAGGCGCTTAATCTTGGTGTCAAGTATGTTTCATTTTTGGATGCAGATGACATTATTATAGATGCATATAAGTTGCAGGACCAAGTAAATTTCTTGGAGAAAAATCCAGACTATCAGATGGTTTATTCTGATAATATTTGCGTTGGTGCAGATGTGGATTATTCCCAGGCTGTTACAATGGCAAAACAAAAACCTTATAAACATTCGGGAACTCGTCTTACGGCTGCCTATGAAACACATTATCTGCCAGAATTTGAAAATTCCGGCATTACAATGAGGTCAATGTTAACCTCTAACAATCCGTGTGTTGCAGGGGCGGCGTGCTTTAAGGCAGAATACTTGTCTTTTTTTCCTGCTTCTGTTGGCGATGCGTCAAATTTGGTGACTCCGGATTTGCCGATATGGCTGGAGTTGCTTAAATATGGAAAGATTGCAAAAGAGAAGAAGGTTACTTTTGCCTACAGAGATTTGACTGAGAGTGGGAGCAGGTCAGTTGATATTGAGAATACAGAGAGATTCCAAAGGGGCTCAATGAACATTAGAAATAACTTCATTGATAGAATGTTAGATGATATAAAAGTTAATGGTAATTCAGTAAAAGGGGATGTACAGGTTGGCGATGGAACGCATTTAAAAATATCAGATTTGCTCTCATTGAGAAAGGGTTCAGAGAAATTTTATTATGGTAAGATGCTGAGGGCATACGCAAAGAATGCTCCAAAGAAATATTTTAGATTTGTTGGCAAGGCATTGAAAAAATTCCCCGAACTACTATTTGCCAATGATTTCTGGCGTTCTGCGGGTATACGTGTTAAAAAGTTTGTTTCATAAATGCTATTATTGAATTGCAGGGAACTGATCTATGATTGGACAATCTGTTAATAGAGAGATACTTGAGGATGGCGTTCCTATGCCGGGGAGAATATGGGCTGTCCTATCTTCTGCGCTGACCATCTTCATGTCCTGTATAGAGGGAAGCATCGTAAATATCGCCCTTCCTGTTTTGGCTACTCAGTTTAAAGTTTCATCTTCCGCATCTATCTGGATAGTGAACGGCTATCAGCTGATGACTGTAATGTGCTTGCTGTCAGTCTCTTTTCTTGCAGACTTAAAAGGATTCAGAAAAATATATCTGTCGGGAATAGCACTGTTTGTGCTTGCATCTTTCATGTGTGCAATCTCAAATTCCTTTACTATGCTAGTGATTTGCAGTGCTTTCCAGGGAATTGCATCTGCCGGAATTGTTGGAGTTAACATAGGAATGTTGCGTGAAATTTATCCTAAGAGGCTGTTGGGCAGAGGAATAGGGCTTAATGCGATGGTGGTTTCTGTTGCGGCCGTATCCGGTCCTTCAGTTGCCGGTGCAATCCTTTCTGTAACGTCATGGCATTGGCTATATGCCGTAAACATTCCTTTTGGTATTCTTGCTTTAATCCTGGGATACAGGTTTTTGCCGCGCAATGAGAACAGAATTAAAGCACAGTTTGACGTATGGGGCGCAGTACTAAATGCGCTGCTTTTCTTCTTGCTGATTTACTCTCTTATGGGATATGCGCATGGAGAAAAACCGATTTTTGTGATTTTGCAGCTTGCCGCATTGCCTTTTGTAGCAGTCATTTACTACCGCAGAGAGTGCAAAATGAAGAGTCCTATTTTTCCTGTAGATTTAATGAGAGTTCCCATTTTTGCACGCAGCGTTTTTACAAGTAATTGTTCTTTTGCTGCACAGATGCTGGTGCTGGTCTCTTTTCCTTTCTTTCTTCAATATGTTGCTGGCAAATCTCCCGCAATGACGGGTTTGCTTATAACACCTTGGCCTGTAGCGGTTTTAATCACTGCTCCAATTGCAGGATTTTTGCTGGAAAAAATACATCCCGGTATTTTAGGATTTATAGGGATGACAATATTTGCAGGTTCTCTGTTTGCCATGACCTTTCTTGCACCAGATTCCTCATCCTTGAGAATTACTGTTAATCTTGTTGCCTGCGGTATTGGTTTTGGTTTGTTCCAGACACCTAATAACACTACAATAGTTTCTACTGCTCCTCCTGAGAGGGGAGGCGCCGCAAGCGGAATGATTGGAGTTGCGCGTCTGATGGGGCAATGCTTTGGCGCAGCGCTAGTTGCGTTGCTCTTCAAGGTTATTCCGGACCAGGCATTATCAATAAAAACTTGCCAATACATTGCGGTAGGTTTTGCCATTGTTGCAGCTGCGTTAAGTATATCAAGAGTAAAATACGCTGTCCCGGGGAAGAAATAATCGGGTGCATTTCTGCGCAATTCAGAAAATCTTCAAAATTTAACGCTATGATTGTGTGCAAATGGATTTAAAAAGAATATAAATTCTTAAAGATGAAATTACTCATTATAGAGGATGAAAAGAAACTATCTGACAGCATTTTAAAGTATCTGGGAAAGGATTATTTGTGTGAACAGGCATTTACTTTTGATGAAGCCGTAGAAAAAACTGAGATTTATGAATATGACTGCATCTTGCTGGATTTAATGTTGCCTGGCGGCAGCGGCCTGGATGTCCTTAGTCATATAAAGAAGAACTTTCCCCAGACAGGCGTAATAATAATATCTGCAAAAGATTCTGTAAATGACAAAGTTGCCGGCCTTAAAATTGGAGCTGACGATTATTTGGCAAAGCCTTTCAGCCTGCCGGAATTGAGCATGAGAATATTTGCTCTGATACGGAGAAAAAACTTTTCTAATGACAATATAACAAAGGCGGGTAATATCACGATAGATTTGTTGAGCAAAGAGGCTTCTGTTAACAATGTAAAGATTGAACTTACTAAAACTGAGTTTGAACTTCTTATTTTTTTAATTGAAAACAAAAATAGGGTAATCTCTAAAAGTTCTATGGCAGAACATATTAGCGGAGATATGGCTGACATGATGGATAACTACAATTTTGTATATGCTCATATAAAAAATTTGAAAGCAAAATTAACCGCAGCGGGCGCCGGGGATTATATTAAAACTCTTTACGGCAGCGGCTATAAATGGGAGGAAAACTAGATGGAAAATATTATTAAGAACAAAAGTTTGTCTTATAGTACATTACGGCAGTTTATGCTGTTTACGCTGATAGTGCTGTTGCTGGCCACCCCCGTTTTTTATTTTTTGACTAAATCCTATTATGCGGAAGAACTAGTAGATGTTATTAACAGTGCAAGAAGCGGCAACGGCGTCCCGTCCACTGATTTAGAGGAGGATATAATGGCCGGTGTTATGATTCAATATGCAGTTATCATTGTGTTGCTTAGCGTCTCTATGTTCATAACATTAAGGTTCATTACAAAAAAATTGTGGAATCCATTTAATGATACGCTGAAAAAAATGGAGCAGTTTAATCTCTGTCAAAGCAATATCCCCGATTTTCAGAGCAGCAAAATAAATGAATTTGAGAGATTGAACGCTGCTGTTAAAAAGTTGATATCCAAGGATAAAGCTGTATATGACACACAAAAGCAGTTTACGGAAAATGCATCTCATGAATTGCAGACCCCTTTGGCAATTATCAAGAGTAAAATGGACTTGCTCATGCAAGAGAATTTGAACAAAGAGCAGCTGCAGCTTGTAACTGAAATGTACGGAGTTGCAACAAGGATGAGCAGAATAAATAAGAATATGCTCATGCTGACTAAAATAGATAACTCGCAATTCTCAGAAGGGGAGGATTTTGAACTGTCGGGATTTGTAGAAGAGCATTTGAGAACTTATAATGAGTTGAGAGACAACTGTAAAATTAATTTTAAGGATGAGTCTGAAGGATGCCAAATTAAAGCTAACAAAATCCTTTTGGATAGTTTGCTTAACAACCTTGTAATTAATGCAATACGCAATACCTCTTCTAACGGCAACATTGATGTTTTCATCTCCAAAAGTTTAATTGTGGTCTCTAATGATGCCAGAGGCGGAGCGCTGGACAGTGCAAATCTTTTTCACCGTTTTAATCATACCGCGGAGTCCCAGCGCGGAACAGGTCTTGGACTCTCTATAGTCAAGGCAATATGTGATTATCATGATTGGGATATAAAGTATTCTTATTCAGAAAATAAGCATGTATTTACTATAATCTTCAAAATCTCTACAAAAACCCAAAATACTTTTGCATCATAAATTATTTATGAGCAAAAGTCATGTTTAAAAAATTATCTGTATTACTATTTTTTATTTGCCTTAGCGTTGCGGTTTTTGCGCAAAACGCACAAAGCAAGATTACGGGAAAAATCATTGGAAAGACAAATGGAAAAGCTATTGAGTATGTATCCGTGGCATTATATAATAGCAAGACTTCCAAACCTTTAACAGGTCTGCTTACAGATTCCACGGGGCACTTCCAGTTTAAAAATATTGCGCGCGGAACATATTATATCTTATGCAGTTATGTCGGCTACAAGGATGTGCGCTCGCAAAATATTGTAATTGACAACTCCGGCAGAAATATAGATTTGGGCAATTTCATAATGGATGATTCGGCTGAAACTTTAAACACCGTATTTGTTGAGGGGAAACGTTCCACATATACGCAAACTATTGATAAGAAGATATTTAATATTGGTTCTGATATAATTAGCAGTTCAGGTTCAGTTAGTGATCTTATGCAGAATATTCCATCCGTACAGGTTGACGTTGAGGGCAACATATCATTGAGAGGTAATGAAAATGTTCTGGTGCTTATTGACGGAAAACCTTCCGTGCTAATGAAAGGAACTAACAGAGGTACTGTTTTACAGCAACTTCCCGCAAATTCCATTGACAGAATAGAAGTTATTACAAACCCTTCTGCACGCTATAAGCCTGATGGAACATCCGGCATCATTAATCTTGTTACCAAGAAGCACAAGACAGTAGGGCTTACGGGTAATGTCATTGCTAACTATGGAAATCATGGAAGATATAATGCAGGGGCGTCAATAAGCTATACGCTGCCAAAATTCAGTATAACAGGCAGCTACAATTATAGACATGACCGTCGCGACAGATATGTTAAAAATGAGAGAACTCTGACAGATTCTTTGGGGAATAAAATTAATGTAATCCAGAATACAGTTAGCATGGCCCCTTCATCTTCTCATATTTTTGGTATTGCATTACAGGCAGACCCAACTCCAAAAGATAGATTTGAAGCGGGATACAATGTTACATTGATGTCTTTCCCAAGAAGAGAGCATAATCATTTAATTCAAAGCAGCGGTTCTGTAACATCCAAGGATTTTGACAGATTCAGGCATGACGATGAAAAACAAAATTCAGGAGAAGGGACTGCAGGTTACACTCATACTTTTTCTAAAGATAAAACGCTTACCCTGGACTATACCGGCTCATTTGAAAATGAACTTGAAAGGAATTTATATACAAATACTTACACGCTCCCAACGGCATACGTTGCAAAGGATAATACCAGAATAAGACAGAAAACGCAGGAGAATTTGATGCGGGCAATTTATGATGCAAAAATGAAAAATAACAGCGAACTGGTTGCCGGTTATGAGGCAGAATTAGACAAGAGCGATATGCGTTATTTTGCAGAGGATTCTATAGGCGGCTCATGGATTAAGAATTTGAATAAGAGCAATGATTTTATTTTTAATGAAGCTGTTAACTCTTTGTATGTGACTTATGAACAGTCGTTTGATAAATTCGGTTTTATGGCGGGAGTCAGAGGTGAACAATCTAATATTAAATCAAAACTGATTACTTTAAATCAGACTGTAAAGGATAATTACTTTTATTTTTATCCAACTCTTCATACCTCATATAAGCTTGATGACAGAAATGAACTTCAACTTAACTACTCTCTAAGAGTGAACCGTCCCGAGGGTGATGATTTAAATCCCTTCCCGGAATATCAGGACCCTTACAATGTGATTGCCGGAAATCCGTATTTGAGACCGGAAAAAATTCACTCGATAGAACTTGGATGGCAGTACAAGTACAATAATACAACTTTTATCCTAACTCCTTATTACAGATATACTTATCATAAAATTACAGATATTACGGTTGCCATGGGAGACGGCGTAATGAAGACTACAAAACAAAACATGTCCTCCAGCAGTGCAGCCGGCGCGGAGTTTATACTTAATTCCTCTTTGGGCAAATTCTTTACCTTTAATGTTAATTCAAATCTTTTTTACAATAAGATAGACGCCTCAGATTTAGGATACTCAAATAAAAAGAGCGCATTTGCCTGGTATGTCTCTTTTAATGGCAATGCAAACCTTACAAAAAATCTTATGTTTCAATTGAATACGCGCTTCAATTCTTCTAATATTACTCCGCAAGGTAAACGTAAATCAAGTTTCATAACTAATGCCGGAATAAAATATGATATTCCAAAATGGAATATATCATTGACTGCGACTGCAACGGATTTGTTTGATAGTTATAAAAATATAACGGAAATCAACACGCCGTCAATACAGCAAAGAATTGAGAGGAGACGCTCTTCCAGAATATTATATTTTGGAATTGCATACAGATTTGGAACAGGTTCAAAGAATCATGACTCAAAGTTGCAGTATGATGAATATTAACATGTTTGGAATAAAGGGCGCAGGCCCGCGACCGTAGTGAGCGTGCTTTTCTGTGGCAGAATATAACTGTTCGGTTTTAAAAAAGTGTCCGTTTTCGGACACTTTTTTATTTGCTTTTATCTTTGATTTTCAGGTATTTAACCTGTGGGCATATATCTTGCCAAAGCATGCCGTTGGAGACGAGTGTGTTTAAACGATTTTTAATATGGACAGAGAAATACCACAGGAAGTAAGGAACAAAGAACGCAATAAGAAAATTTTGAAGTTTGCGGTGCCGGCCGCTGTTGTGATTTTGCTAATAGTGCTGGTTATAAGCTCTTTGCACGGAAAAGTAAAGAGCACTGATTTGCAGTTTTCTACGGTTGACAAAGGGAGCATAGCTCTGACTTATCCCGGTTCTGGAGCCGTTGCGCCAGCCTTTGAAGAGATTATAAATTCTCCAATAAATTCTAGAATATTAGAGGTTTATCATAAAAACGGAGATAAGGTAGATGTAGGTACTCCGTTGTTAAAGCTGGACTTGGCAATGGCTGAGACGGATGTGAAGAAGGCAGAAGATGAGGTTGCCATGAAGAAGTGTGAGGTTGTGCAGATGCGTCTTAACAATCAGACTCAGCTGAATGACTTGAGAATGAAAATTAAAGTGTCAGAGATGAAACTTAACAGTCTTAGCGTTGAGCTAAAAAATGAGAGGTATCTGGATAGTTTAGGTTCCGGTACGACAGATAAGGTGCGTGAGGTGGAGATGAATTATCATACAGGAAAGCTTGAGCTTGAGCAACTTAGAGAGGAGTATTCAAATTCTCTGAAAGTTAAGTCTGCTGATTTGCAGAGCAAACAGCTGGAACTGAATATTTTGCAGCGCAATTTGGGAGATATCCGCAAAACGCTGAGCGATGCGCAGATACGCGCTCCACGCAAAGCAGTGCTTACTTATATAAATGATCAGATTGGCGCGCAGGTAGGACAGTCTACAAAAATAGCGGCTGTTGCAGACCTTAGTCATTACAAGGTAAATTGTTCTATAGCAGATATATATGCAGGCAATACAACCGTTGGCAGCAGAGTTATTGTGCAGGGCGGCGGCAAAAAGCTTGAGGGAACTATCAGCGATGTAGCGCCGTTGTCTCAGAACGGCAGCATTGAATTTACGGTTGCTTTGGACAAAGACAATGATAAAGTTTTACGTTCCGGACTTAAGGTTGACGTGTTTGTGCTGGGTGTTGAAAAACAGAGAACTATGAGAGTAGCTAACGGTTCATATTACTCTAAGCCTGGCATGTATGACATGTTTGTTGTGGATGGCAACCGTCTGGTAAAGAAGAAGGTACGGCTCGGCGACGGTAGCTATGAATATGTGGAAGTGCTGTCGGGATTAAAAGAGGGAGAGAAGGTTGTGGTGAACGATATGAGCGATTATAAAAATACAAATCATTTGAAATTAAAATAATTAAATACATAACATTATGAGCATGATAACATTAAACGGTATCAACAAAGTGTACCGTACAAAAGAGATTGAAACGCTGGCTCTTGAGAATGTCAATATGGACGTTGAGAAGGGGGAGTTTCTGAGCGTGATGGGACCTTCCGGTTGCGGCAAGTCTACCCTTCTGAATATGATTGGGTTGCTGGATAAGCCAACTAGCGGAACGGTAATGCTTAACGGCATTAATACTGACGGGATGAAGGACCGCGAGCTTGCAGTTTTCAGAAATAAGATGATTGGATTTATTTTCCAGAGCTTCCATCTTGTTAATTCTCTGAATGTTATAGATAATGTTGAGATTCCTCTGATTTACAGGAGAGTACCTGCTGCGGAGAGAAAGCGGAGAGTAAGAGAAGTTCTGGAGAAGGTTGAGCTTTCACACCGTATGCGCCACTTCCCCTCTGAACTCTCCGGCGGTCAGTGTCAGAGAGTTGCAATTGCGCGCGCCATTGTCTGCAATCCGGAAATTATCCTTGCTGATGAGCCAACCGGAAACTTGGATTCCAAGATGGGCGGAGAGATTATGGATATACTTCATAAACTTAATAAAGAAGAGGGACGTACAATTGTGATGGTAACTCACAATGAGGAACAGGCAAAGCAAACCTCCCGCACTTTAAGGTTCTTTGACGGAAGACAAATCCAGTAAAATTTAAAGGGATTAAAATTTTTGAATCCCGACAGGTTATTAAAGGAAATTGATTATGAGCAATATAAAACAAATTTTTGCACACCTTAAGCAAGACCCTATGGTCAGTGCGGTAAGTATGATAGGTACTGCGCTCTCCATATTCTTGATAATGGTTGTTGTTGCTATTCAGCAGGTTAAAACTGCGCCGTTTCCTCCGGAAAGCAACAGGGGAAGAATGATGTATAATTCATCTATGATTCTTAAAGGAATCTCCGGAGAATATAAAGGCTCTTGGACCATGAGCGGATTAAGCGCATACGCAATTAATGAACTTTACAAACCGCTGAAAACCCCCGAATGTCTTACAATGTATACCCATTGGAATGATGATGTTCAGGTCACGGTTGGAGATATGCCGTCTGTAAAATGTAAAACAAAAAGTACAGATGTGAATTTTTGGAGGGTTTTTAATTTTAAGTTTATACAGGGAAAACCTTATGACTCTGCAATGTTGGCCTCTCAGCGCAAGGTTGTTGTGATAGAGGAGTGGCTGGCAAAAAAATATTACGGCGGAACCAATGCGGTTGGGAAGGAAATAATTATTAATAACTTTCCATACACTGTTGTTGGGGTTGTTAAAAATTCCTCTGCCCTTGCAACCCAAGCATATGCAAATGTTTGGTCACCTTATACTGCTAAGCAAGCGGAATTAGATAATGAATATGGAGCTGCAAGCCTTCTTGAGGGCCCTTTTACCATTGGAATTCTTGCGCACAGCAGCAAGGACTTTGCTGCTATTCACAAGGAAGCTGATGCACGTCTTGCGGTATTTAATAAGTCTCTGGTTCACACTGGCTATCAGATTGAATTGTTCGGACGTCCGTTCAAGCAGTCACAAGAAATATATGCAATCAATACTAACAGGCCTATTGATTTTAGGGCAATTCACCGCAAACAGCTGATTATCATAATTATATTATTACTTGTTCCGGCAATTAACTTAAGCAGCATGACGCATAGCCGTTTGCGTCGCAGAATGGCGGAGATTGGAATAAGGCGGGCGTTTGGTTCAACAAGAGGTGAGATGCTAATACAGATTGTAAATGAGAATTTGGCAATAACAATTGTAGCGGGAATTATCGGCTGGCTGCTTAGCGTGGTGTTTGTATATTTTGGAATGGATATGCTGGTTTCAACTACTTTTAATATGTTTTCCGGAACAGTGAAAGTATTTGATATTGTACATTTTTCTACATTCCTGATAGCACTGCTTTTCTGTTTTATTTTAAATCTTATCAGCACATTGGTCCCTGCATGGCGTGCCTCTAAGATAAATATAGTCAATGCCATAGGAGGCAATAACCGTTAAAAGGAGGGTGATAAAATGAATACAAAATTATTTCATCAGATAAAAAATGAGTGGCGCTCTAATCTTTGGCTTTTTGCGGAGCTACTGCTGGTGAGCGTGATTCTTTGGTTTGCAGTGGATTTTCTTTATGTTGCAACTGTCTTGAAAATACAGCCAAAAGGTTATGACATATCTCATTGCTACCAAATTAGTATGAGAACTCTTCCTGTCGGCTCAGTTGGGTATGTACCGTCTGATACTTTGATATATAAAGATTTTCTGGAACTTGCGTCAAGGTTGGGTAAACGCTCTGATGTTGAGTATGTTGGACTTTCAGGTAGTGAGTCATCCCCATATTCCGGAAGTTATATGGGGTCAATGGTAGAATATGGAAAATTTTTGACTGAAATGGGGGTGGCGGTAAGACGTGTCTATCAGCAGGATTTTTTTAAGGTCTTCAAATACAAAGGGACACATGGAGAAACACCTGAGCAGCTCTTTGCCATGATTGCAGACAGAAAGCATTGTCTGTTAAGTGATAACGTGGTTTTAAAAGATACGCTTAAAAAGGGAATCATAAAGGCATCGGCTTTGGTAGGCAAGAGAATTTTGTTTGGTGGTGACAGTATGATTGTTGCAGGGACAATTGTTAATGCAAAGCGTACTGACTTTGAAGATAGCAGAGAGAACGGATGCTGCATTAAAGCAGATAATATTGCCGAGGCAGGTAATCGCTCGGGATATCTTGAATATCCCTCTCTTGCAATTAGGGTAAAACCGGATGAAGACCATGACATTATCAACAAACTTTGGAAAGATGCAGACAAATATTATAAAATTGGCAATCTGTTTATAACAAATATTGAGAGTTTTAAGGATGTAAGAAGCAATTTTGCGCTGGATGACATTAACCAGGAGAGAATATATACGGCTGCCCTTTTATTCCTGCTAATCAACATATTCCTTGGCTTGCTTGGAACATTCTGGTTCCGTACGCAGCAACGTTCAAGTGAAATTGCTCTGCTAAAAGCAATTGGCGCAGACAATAGAAGTATTTTCTCCAGACAAATAAAAGAGGGAATTCTGCTGCTGACTTTTGCTACAATTCCCGCTATCATAATTGATGCAAATCTTGCTTATATCCCGATAGTTCCCGCCCTTAACGGAGTCTATTTAAGTGCCTCAAGACTAATTAGTTGCGTTTTAGTAACTTATATATTGATGGCTATCGTGATTATACTTGGTATTTGGATGCCGGCAAGGAAGGCAATGAAAATTCAGCCTGCCGCCGCATTGCATGAAGATTAAAAAGACCAGCATTTTATAACGCCGATTTGCAGGTAATAAATAATTGGTTCATATAATAATTTGAAATTGAATGTTTTGTGGTAATTCAAATAAGTTAGTTGGTGTTTTTTTAGCGTGTTGTTTTTGCGCTGCGTCTTACGCCCAGCAGCCATCTAAAAGTATTTCTCTAGATGATGCAGTGCTGCTGGCCAGGACTCAGAGCGTAGATGCGGCCGTTGCTCTTAATGAACTGAAGACTGCCTACTGGGAGTATAGAACTTTCCGGGCCGACCTTCTTCCGGAAGTTAACTTTACTGCAACGGCTCCCAGCTACACTAAGAGCTATAACGCATATCAGGCGGATGACGGAACTTACAAATTTGTCCGCAGCAACTATATGGAGATGTATGGTAAAATATCTGTAAATCAGAATATTTGGACTACAGGAGGCACACTCTCTTTGCAAACATCTTTGGACTATCTTAAGGAGTATTCCGGAGATAAGAACAAGCAATTTATGAGTGTTCCGTTTGCCGTAACTCTTAATCAGCCAATCTTTGGGGTGAATGACATGAAGTGGAAGCGCAAGATTAAGCCGGAAAAATACGCGGAGGCAAAGGCGGCATTTCTGTCTGCTACAGAGGAGGTTACAATGACCACTATACAGTATTTTTTTAATCTCCTTTTGGCTAAAGAGAATGTTTCTATATCCCGACAGAATCTTGCAAATGCGGAGAAGCTTTATGAAGTAGCCAAGGCAAAAAGAGAGATGGGTAAAATCAGCCAGAATGATGTGCTCCAGCTCCAGCTTAACGTGCTTAATGCAAAGTCCTCATTGACAGACTATGAGAGCATTTTTAAAAGCAACATGTTTAAGCTGCGTTCTTATCTTGGATTGGATGCCAACGTAGATTTGGATCCTCAGATTCCGGGAAATGTCCCTGAAATTACACTTAATTATGATAATGTTCTTGCAAAGGCACAGGAGAATAATTCATTTTCCCACAATGTTGCAAGGCGTCAGCTGGAGGCGGATTATGCTGTGGCTCAGGCTAAAGGAGACTTGCGTAAAATTAATCTTTATGCTCAGGTCGGTTATACCGGAACCAATAAGAGCATTAATTCCTCTTATGAAAATTTGAAGCCTAATCAAGTTGTTCAGGTTGGCCTTACAATTCCGTTGCTGGACTGGGGAAAGCGGCGCGGACAAGTTAAAGTGGCTGAGAGCAATAGAGAGGTAACGGAGAGCAAGCTAAAACAAGAGACAATGAATTTTAATCAGAATATTTTTATACTTGTTGAACAATTTAACAATCAGCTGCGGCAGCTAAAAATTTCAGAGCAAGCGGACAGCATTACTCGCAAGAGGTATCAAACTAACGTTGAGACCTTTATGGTTGGAAAAATCAGCACCCTGGATTTGAATGACTCGCAAACCGCCAAGGATGAGGCGCGCAGAGAGCATGTGAACAAATTGTTCTACTACTGGTATTACTATTATCAGGTGAGAGATTTGTCTCTTTGGGATTTTGCGGATAACAAGAGTATTGATGCTGATTTTGAGAGGATTATTGATAAATAAATGTGAGCGCCGCTTCTAAAAATGAGTGCTATTTATGAACAATTTTTTGGCGGTTTAATATTGTGGTTTTAAATGAATAAATTTGCATGTGGACAAGAATATGATACTGGTAGTTGATGATGATAGAGCAATCCGCAGTTCTCTTTCTTTAATGCTGGAACGCAATAATTATGAGGTTATTTGCGCCGCTATGCCTGAGGAGGCGATTGAAGTTGTGAGAACCAGAACTCCGCAGCTTGTGCTGATGGATATGAGCTACTCTGCGCAAGTGGATGTAGAAGAGGGACTTACGCTGTTAAAGCAGGTTAAGGTATTCTGTCCTAAAGTGCCTGTGATTCTGATGACTGCGTGGGGCAGCATTCAGCTTGCCGTGCGCGGAATGCAGGCCGGCGCCTTTGATTTTATCACAAAGCCATGGAACAATACCGTTTTAATGCAGAGGATTGAGACTGCTTTGCAGCTCACGACAGATTCTGCTGTACCTTATGGCTCAAGTGATTATGATGCCAGAGGCGGTGATGGCGCTAATAAAAATGGAACTGTCGGGATTAAAAAATTATTGCGCACAGGAATAATAGGAAAGAGCAGGGCACTGCAAAATGTGCTTGCTACTGTTGAGCGCATTGCGCCGACCAATGCTTCCGTCTTGATTACGGGAGAGAGCGGAACAGGCAAGGAACTGATTGCCCGTGCAATACATGAGAACAGCCGGAGGGCGGACAGACCTTTTGTGGAGGTGAATCTTGGCGGAATTTCACAATCGCTGTTTGAAAGCGAGATGTTCGGGCACAAGAAAGGAGCTTTTACAGATGCAATTGCAGACCGCGCCGGGAGATTCCAAACTGCAGATACCGGAACAATTTTTTTGGATGAAATAGGAGAGCTTGACCTATCTTGTCAGGTGAAACTTCTGCGCGTACTGCAGGAGCAAACGTTTGAGCCATTGGGAGATAGCAAGCCGCACAGAGTGGATGTAAGAGTGGTTAGCGCTACAAATGCGGACCTTAAGAAAATGGTGAAAGAGGGGACTTTCCGTGAAGATTTATATTACAGAATTAATCTGATAACTATTGAGATGCCTGCATTGCGGGATAGGAGTGAAGATATTCCTCTGCTTGTAAAATACTTTATTGACAAACAATGTGAAGAGAATAAACTTGCTGCTGTTCAAGCTGATAAGAGCGCAATGGATTATTTGTCTTCTTTGCCTTATCCTGGGAATATCCGTGAATTGAAGAATCTGGTTGAGCGTACGCTGCTTGTGCGCGGCGGCTCCATGCGCTCGCAAGGCTCTGCTGACCCTGCAGCTGCGCTGGAGTCCGCTCGCTTAAGGTCGCTGAGCTCCATGCGCTCGCCGGACTCAGCTGCAACTGCCGGTGATGTGAGAGTTCTTACAGCGGAGGATTTTAGGAGCCAGTATGAGCCGGCTGCCTCAGTGGCGGGTACGAGTGCCGGAACGGGGCGCGGCAGTCACAACCTTACGTTGGATGAGATGGAGAAAGCAACTGTTATTGAGGCTTTGAAAAAGTTTGACGGCAATATGGCGCGTGCCGCCAAATCATTGGGTATCAGCCGTGCCGCGCTGTACAGGCGTTTGGAGAAGTACGGAATTTCAAATGAAAAAGATAAGTGAATGAGTTTTTATAATTTAAAATGAAACTTAGAGGATTATTTTGGGTGCTTGCATTGATGCTTTGCGGAGTGTGCGTGGCTGTCTTCTTTTTGTTGCCGGCTACTGCTCACAAGGATATGTATATCATTGAGGCGGCGCTTCTTGTAATTCTCTTGTATCTGATTTTTTTCTTCCGCCGGGCAATCCGTCCGTATAGAATTATCTCTAACGGTATGGATTTGCTTAAGGCTCAGGATTTTGCCAGCAGGCTAAGAAAAGTGGGACAACCAGAAGCGGACAACATGGTCAATATTTTTAACACCATGATGGACCAGTTGAAGAATGAGCGTCTTAACGTAAGAGAACAAAATAAATTTCTGGATCTTCTTGTGGATGCCTCTCCTATGGGGGTGATTATCACAGATTTTGACGGCCATATTACTCAGTGCAATAAATCTGCCGCTGAATTTATTATGCCGGTTTCTGCACAACAACACCAAGTTGCTAATGGGCAACAATTCCAAGGTGCTAATGCGCAACAGCTACGTAGTTCTTTTTCACAACCTGTCGGGACAAAAATCATTCCTGTTAATCGCAGTATTAACGGTAAGACTCTTGGCGAACTTGAATCTCCTCTTGCAAAAATGCTTTGGCAAATGCCTCTAGATGAGACCAATATATTTAGGTTTGGCAGCACTAAAGTTTACAAATGCTCTAAGCTCTCTTTTTATGATCACGGCTTTAAGCATCCGTTTTATTTGATTGAGAGTCTTACAAAGGAAGTGCTTGAGGCGGAGAAAGCTGCTTACGGTAAGGTAATTAGAGTGATTTCCCATGAGGTTAACAATACCGTTGCCGGCGTAACTTCAACTCTGGATACGGTAAAAAGCTCATTGTCAGATGGTTCTACGGCACAAAATTCTGGCGTGCTTGGCCCTGCGGCGCAAAATTCTAATGCAAAAGGTGTTGTAGCACATGGGGCCGCGGTACAAAATAGTGTTGCTGATGCGCTTCAGGCTTGTACTGACCGCTGCATGTCTATGAGCAATTTTATAACCCGTTTTGCGGATGTTGTGAAAATTCCACAGCCTATCTTGCAACCTGCTGATTTGAACAAAGTTATAGAGAATGAAAGGCTGTTGCTGGAGAATATGTGCAGCAGCCGTGGAGTAAAACTTTCCTTTAATCTCGACAGAAATAAATTCAACGTTATGCTGGATGTCCCTATGTTTGAGCAGGTTCTGACAAACGTGGTGAAGAATTCCGTTGAGAGCATAAAGGAGGGGAGTGCTGCCGGTGGCGCAAGTGCCGGCAGTGCGGGTGCAAATGCAGGCAGTGCAATTGCAACTGCAACTGATGACGGGACTGTCGCGATAAAGACGGATGCCTCACATAAGTTGTTGGAAATAAGCGATAACGGTGCCGGTATTAGCAAAGACATTGAGCAGAAACTGTTTACTCCTTTCTATTCCACAAAACCAAACGGTCAAGGCATTGGCCTAATGACAATCAGTGAAATACTTACGCGCCACCACTTTGATTTCTCTTTGCGCACGTATTCTGATGGTATTACCAGATTCAGAATCAACTTTTAAATTCTGCTAGCTGAAAATGTACTTGAGGATAAACAGCCCTGCAAGTATGTACATGGCAACATTCAAATCTTTGAATTTGCCGGCCAGCATTTTTACTAGGACGTAGCTGATTAGTCCTATTATCATACCGTCTGCTATTGAGGATGTTAGGGAAATCATTACAACCGTCAGGAATGCCGGCAGCGCTTCTGACATGTCTTCCAAATCTATCTTTGTAATTTCATCCATCATCAGAACTCCCACAATGACAAGCGGTCCCGTAGTTGCTGCTATCGGAATCATCATAAAGATTGGAGCTAAGAACAATGCAATCAAGAACATTACGCCTGCCACAAGGCTTGTAACGCCCGTTCTTCCTCCCTCCGCAATGCCGGTTGCGCTCTCAGAAAATGTAGATACGGAAGTAGTTCCAAGGATTGAGCCAAGGGCAACAGAAAATGCATTGCTCATTAATGCACCTTTAAAACGCGGTATATCACCGTTTTCCTTTGTCACCCCAGCTTTTCCGGCAAGCCCTACAATCATGCTCATAGTATCAAATACATTCAGGAACAGCAACGTGACAATTACCATTATAACATTGACATCCATCAGCTGGCTAAAATCAAATTTCCAAAATGTAGGTGCCATTGAATGAGGTATTGAGACAAAGCTGAATCCCTTTGGTATCTCTGTGATATGCAGAGGAATACCAATGAGGGTGAACACTATTATGCTTATGAATAATCCGCCGATAACTTTTCTGTGCAGCAGCACTCCTGCAAGGATAATTGTTGCAAAAGCCAGAAGAGTTGCCGGAGTAATTTTACCAAGTTGAACTAGCGTGGTCTGACTGGAGACAACAAGCCCCGCATTTTTAAGTCCTATGAACGCAATGAAAATTCCAATTCCCGCGGAGATTGCGTGCCTTTGGCTGACAGGAATTGCCATTAGCAAATATTTCTGAACATTGCATGCTGTAATCAGCAGAAAAAGAATTCCTTCTATCAATACGCAAGTCAGCGCCATCTGCCATGAATAACCCATTCCCATCACAAGAGTGAAGGTGAAAAACGCATTGATAGACATACTTGGCGCCAGCCCAAAAGGCAGTTTGGCCACTATTGCCATAAGTATGGTCGCCACAGCGCTTGTGATTGCGGTTGCTGTAAATACGGCGCCTTTATCCATTCCCGCCTGCCCTAAAATTGCAGGGTTGACCGCAAGAATGTAACTCATTGTCAAAAAGGTTGTTAAACCTGCTATGACCTCTGTGCGCATCACATTTTTCTGCGCATCAAATCCCGTTAATCTCTCAATGAATTTCATATTTCAAATATATAAAAAATCGGCGATTCTCACTGTAAATAGTTATAAGTTAGGTATTAGGAATTGAGTGCAATTATGTGGAGTATGTGTTGTTTTATTTTTGTTTACATTTGCTTGTGAGCGTTTTAAGTATTACTGTTTTATGGAAAGCATCAAAGAAATTTTTAAGATTGGCAAAGGCCCCTCCAGCAGTCACACAATGGGACCGCGAAAGGCAGCGCAGGTTTTTAAGAAATCTGTTGAGACATTAAATCCGGCATCTTATACCGTCACCCTTTATGGCAGTCTTGCCGCAACGGGAAAGGGCCACTTGACAGACATGGCTATCAAAGAGATACTTGGAGAGTGCAATATTGTATGGCAGCCGGAAGTTTTTTTGCCGCAGCATCCTAACGGGATGTTTTTCCAGGCCTTTGATGCAAACGGCAAGCTGATAAAGGGTTATACCACTTTTAGTATTGGCGGCGGTGATATCAGCGATACCGGGAAGCGCTCAAATGAGAATTCTATTTACCCTCACAACAAGATGAAAGATATTTTAAAATGGTGCATGGATAACGGCGTGACCTTTTGGGAATATGTGCAGTTGCATGAGGATAAAGATATATGGGATTACCTTGCGCAAGTGTGGAATATGATGGAAAAGTCTATTAATGAGGGGCTTGATAATGAGGGGGTCTTGCCAGGTCCGCTAAAATTTGCCAGAAAGGCATCTTCTTTTTACATCAAAGCTAAAGGTTACCAGGGCTCAATGCAGAGACGGGCAATGACATTTTCTTATGCTCTTGCCGTTGCGGAGCAAAATGCATCCGGCGGTACAATAGTAACTGCTCCAACTTGTGGTTCTTGCGGAGTTGTACCTGCAGTTTTTTATCTGGACAAATTGAGCTATGACTTTTCTGATAAAAAAATATTAAGAGGACTCGCGACAGCCGGTCTTATAGGAAATCTCATTAAGACAAATGCCTCAATATCAGGTGCGGAAGTCGGATGCCAAGGGGAGATTGGTTCTGCCTGCAGTATGGCTGCCGGAGGTGCGGTTCAGCTGTTTGGTGGTACGCCAATGCAAATTGAATATGGCGCGTCTATGGGCATGGAGCATTTTTTGGGACTCACTTGTGATCCCGTAATGGGCTTAGTACAAATACCTTGTATTGAGCGCAACGCATTTGCCGCTACTCGCGCAATTGATGCAAATGTATATGCTATAATGTCAGACGGGAACCATAGAGCAAGTTTTGATACTGTCATTGAGGCCATGAAGAAGACCGGTCATGATTTGCCAAATTTGTATAAAGAAACCTCGGAAGGAGGTCTTGCCAGCATAATAACTCATTAGTTTTTTCATTTAACTATCTAATCTAAAGGATAATTGATAGTAAAATAGGAGCATTTTTAAAGAAATTTTTCCTAAATTTGAATACTTAAAATTTAGGCTGTGAAAAAAATCTCCCTTTTTACATTTGCTGTTTGCGCGGCGATGGTTTTATTGCCTTTAGAATCAGCTTTTTGCCAGAACAATCCGTATAAGATTGACGATGGCTTGTACAAGTATTATGATTTGTGCGTCAGAAATATAAAGTCCCCAAAAGTTTTGTTGATGTCAGATACCCTTTTTAGAATGTCAAAGAAAAAGGGGGATGTTAAAGCTCAGTGTCTGGCTATGAATCTAAAGGGAGAGTACTACTACTTTATAAATGACCTGAGAAGTTTGCTTGCAGAGAGGGACAAAATTATAAATTTTGCAATTAAGACTCCATATAAGCAATATGTATTTGGCGTTTGGAACAGAGTGATTGCCATATATTTAATTAGGGGAGATATTGCTACGGCCTTGGATGAAATTAAGAAATTTCAAAAGGAGGCACTTGCTCTCAATGAACCTTATGCAATAGGGCTTGCGTATAAACACTTAAGCGATGTCTACCTTTTGCAGGGAGATTTTGAACAATCTGTAAATGAATTAAATAAAGCTGTTGATTACGATAAGGCCAATGGAAAGAAAAATGAATTATACACTCTGTATAATTCAATAGGGCATACATATTTGTATTGGGAGAAGTATGATTTATCTGCCAAATATTTTATGCTGGGGTTGCAAAATGCTCCCTCTGAAATTGCAAAAGGTACTAATTATCTGCAGCTTGCAAGGATTTATCTGGCCAATAATAATGTTAAGGAGTGCGAACGCTATTTCTCCCTTCTTAAGAATTGGGAGCGTTCTTATGCTTTGAACCCGGCAAGCCGCTTAAGTAAGATGGATTTTCTTATGGAGTATTACATCTCTTTGAAAGATTATGATAAAGCATTTTTTTATTGTGATTCTTTGGAAGGTACTGGAAAGGATAAGGCCTTATCTAGAATTTATGCAAACATGGGAGATTATAAAAATGCATATCTTTTTTATTTGAAATATAGTGATGCACAGAGGGCAACATTCAATGACAATTTAAAGTCAAACCTTGCGCAGTTTACGGCATATTATGATAACGAAAGATTTGAAAATGAGAAGAATAAATTAGCTCTGAATAATTCCCGGCTTGCTTTGGAAAAGCTGGAAATAAAAGACAAACTTCTTGCGGCGGAGAAGGCCGGCAATGCTCTTGCCCTCTCTAATGCAAATCTTGAATTAAGGAACAATCACCTTACTTTGCTTGCTCAGAAATCCCAGGTGGAGAAGCAGAAGATGGAGGCAAACAGACAGCACCTTTTGGCCGTAAATGCCCAGCAGAAGGCGCGCAATATGAGGACAATTATTATTATGATGGTGCTGGTGTTCATAATATTACTTGGTTCTTCTCTTCTGTATGCTGCTCAAAGACATGCAGCTGCAAAGCGTTTGTTAGAAGAGGTAAAGAAAGGTAAGAGGGCGCAGGCGGAAGCTGAACGTGCAAATGAAATGAAATCACGCTTCATTCAGAATATGAGCCATGAAATTAGAACGCCTTTAAATGCTATAATTGGATTTACTGATTTGCTTAATGATCCTTCATCTAATTTGCAACAACCAGAAAAAGAGAGCTTTGCCAAGCTGGTACATGATAATGGCAATTTGCTGGTTACGTTAATTAATGATGTACTTGATTTGTCCAAACTGGAGAGCGGAACGTATGAAATTAAATATGCAACCGCCAGCGCTTCTGAAATTTGCAAACATGCGACAGATTCAGTTATGGGCCGTGTAGCGGCAGGAGTTAAAATGTTTTTTAAAGTTCCCGACAGTGATATCCTATTTAAGACAGATTCAAAAAGAGTTCTTCAAATCCTAATAAATTTACTTACAAATGCTTGCAAGTGCACAGAAAAAGGGAGCATAGAGCTTGCCTATTATACTGATGAAAATAATATATATTTTTCCGTAACAGATACCGGATGCGGCATTCCGGCAGAAGATGCAGAAAAAATATTTGACAGGTTTGAGAAACTGGATAAGTTTAAGCAAGGAACCGGGCTCGGATTAAACATTTGCAAACAGATAACAAAGTTGCTGCGCGGTGATATTTATTTAGATACATCATATACAGGAGGAGCGAGATTTGTATTTAAGCAGCCTCTTAATAATGAGAGTTGACAATATTTTTTAGTAAATTAGCAGGGTAAAAAGTGTTGGCTAGCGTTCATCTATCGAGAGTTTGTTTTGTACCCCAAAGAGGGTATTTTGCGAGAATATTTATTCTTGCCTCTTTTTTTGTTTTAATGCCATTCACAAATCTTTTTTGTCAAACCAATCCGTTCAAAATTGATAATGAGCTTTATGTGTATTACAGCAAATGCTTTAATAATATAAAGTCAGAAAGGGTATTGCTTATGGCAGATACGCTGTTCAATATGTCAAAAAAGAAAGGAGATGTTAAAGCTCAGTGTCTTGCGCTTAATTTAAAGGGAGAGCATTATTACTATGCATGGGATATTGACAACTTGCTTATACAGAAAGAGAAAATTGGAAATTTTGCAAAGAAAACTCCTTACACACAGTATGTGTTTTCTATATGGAACCGTGTGATAAACTATTATTTGTCGGCCGGTTTAATGTCTAAGGCCATGGATGAAATGCGCGCATATCAAAAAGAGGCGCTGCTGCTTAATGACAGATACGGAATAGGCAATTCATATAAAAAGATAAGTGATACTTATATAGCGCTGGATAACTACAGTTTAGCATTAGAGGAGTTACAGAAAGGAGCTGAATATTTTCAGTCTCATAATTTGTCCGTGGAACTGGATAATATATATGCTTCCATGGGAAACGTGTATCTCCTTAGCAATAGGCCTGAGGAGTCAATAAAATATTATAAGGAAGCCTTGGCTATTACTCCTATGGAAACAACAAAAGGTCCTTATTATCTGGCACTTGCAAGGGCAAATCTCCAGCTGAACAACTTGATTGAAACGGAACGTTATATGAAACTGGCTCAAGAGTGGGAGAAGCACTATAAAATGACGGTTTTGAATAGCTCCGTTAAGTTCAAGTTATATTGTGAATACTACATAAAGAATGGAGAGCTAAATAAGGCGCTTCAATTCACAGATTCAATTCCAGAACTAAACGCATATAAATATAAGACAGAAATATATGAGAAGATGGGCGATTATAAAAATGCTTATCTTATCTATTGTAAGTTTGCGGGGCAGGAGAAAAACAAGATTAATGAAAATTCTAGAAGAAGCTTGTCTGAATATACCGCAATGTATGACAAGGAGAGGATAGAAAATGAGAAGAATATGCTTGCTCTTAAGAATTCTCAATTAGCCTTTGAACAGTTGAAAACCAGGGATATGCTGCTTGCCGCGGAAAAAGAGGGCAACCTTTTGGCACTCTCCAATACCAAGCTTGAATTAAAGAACAAAGACCTTGCGCTGCAAACGCAAAATGCTGAGGTTGAAAAGCAAAAGGCAGATGCAAGCAGACAGAGGGCTATTAGTGCAAATGCCCGCCAGCATGCGCGCAATATAAGGCGTTTCTCTGCAATTATTACTTTGTTCTTTATTTTGCTGTCGGGAGCTGCATTTGCTTATGCTGTTCAGCGACAGAGGGCTGCAAAAAAGTTAAAAGAAGAAGTTGAGAAAGTTAAAAGAGCCAGGGAAGAGGCTGATAAGGCAAGAGCTGTGGCTGAGAAATCACAAAGAGAGGCAGAGAATGCCAACAAGATGAAATCTCTTTTTATTCAAAACATGAGTCATGAAATCAGAACTCCTTTGAATGCCATAATTGGGTTTACGGATCTGCTGAATGAATCGGATGATGAATTGGATAAGTCAGAGAAAGAGCAGTTTAGGGGGCTTATTCATGATAACGGCAGTTTGCTGACAACTCTGATAAATGACATATTGGATCTTTCCAAGCTGGAGAGCGGTACATACGATATTCATATAGAGACTTTAAATGCGCAGAATGTGTGCAAAAATGCAGTTGCTTCTGTACAGAACAGAGTTAAGAAAGATGTGAAATTAGTATTTGACAATCCTGAGGAGGATGTGGTTTTTGAATCTGATCCACAGAGAGTTCTGCAGGTCCTGACTAACCTTCTCACAAATGCATGCAAGTGTACGGAAAAAGGGAGTATAAAGCTTGCTTTTAGAAAAATTGACAGCAACATCTCTTTTTCTGTGACGGACACCGGATGCGGCATTCCAGCGGATGATGCTGAGAGGGTATTTGACAGATTTGAAAAGCTGGATAGGTTTAAGCAGGGGACGGGACTTGGGTTAAATATTTGCCGTCAGATTGCAACATTGCTGAAAGGAAAAATTTATGTAGATACCTCATATACAGGTGGTGCGCGCTTTATATTTGAACAACCTATACATCAGGCAACCTAACAAGGGCGTATGTATTTATCAAGTAAATACCCTTTCACTTTGATGAAAGATTTTGCAAGGATATTTATCATTGCAGCCGTGCTTTTGTTTTCACCATCGCAATCCGCCTTTTCTCAGAACAATCCATATAAAATTGATGATGAGTTGTATAAGTATTATGACAAGTGTATTAGAAATGTTAATTCTCCTGTGGTTCTAAAAATGTCTGATACTCTGTTTAATATGGCTAAATCCAAAGGGGACGTTAAAGCACAGTGTCTTGCCTTGAATGCAAGAGGCGAGCATTTTTATTACATAAATGATATTAAAAATTTGCTTATAGAAAAAGACAGGATTGCCAACTTTGCACGGAAAACGCCTTATACTCAGTACGTTTTTTCTATTTGGAACAAAGTCATAAACTACTACTTGACAGCCAATGATGTCTCCAAGGCAATGGCTGAGGTGAGGCTTTATCAAAAAGAGGCGTTACAATTAGATAATGCGTATGGCATAGGAAATTCATATAAAAAGTTGAGCGATATTTATCTAATTATTGGAGATTATGATATGGCTATAGAAGAACTTAAAAAAGCGGAAGATTACTATAATACAGCCAATCTTAAGAAAAAGCTCTATAACATATATGCTGCCATTGGCAATATCTACTTGACTACAAGTAAGTATGATCAGTCTATAAAGTATTATGTCCTTGCAGTTGAAACGTCTCCTTCTGAGGCTCCCAAAGGACCTTTTTATCTCTCCCTTGCAAGAAATTATATATCTACAGGAGATTTGCAAAAGGCAAAATATTATATGCAGCTGACTGAAGAGTGGGCAAAAAAATATAAAATGTCTCAAGTACATTTTATGACAAAGTGCAAACTGTACACGGAGTACTATATGAGAATGGGTGATTATCAGAAGGCTATGAAGTATGCAGACTCGTTGCCGGAAAATAACTCATATGTTTTTAAAGCAGATTTGTATGAAAAGATGGGAGACTATAAAAATGCCTATCAGTATTTTTCCAAATACGATGCCAAGGAGAAACAATATTTAGACATTACATCTAGAGATAATCTTGCTAAGTACACGGCGCTGTATGATAAGGAGCGTGTGGAAAATGAAAAAAATATGCTTGCCCTTAAGAACTCGCAGCTTGCCGTAGAGCAATTACGCACAAAAGAAAAACTTCTTGCGGCGGAGAAAGCGGGGAATATGCTGATACTCTCTAATACCAAGCTGGAATTGAATAATAAAAATCTTGCACTGAAGACTCAGAAAGCGGAGGCTGCAAAGCAAAAAGCGGAGGCAAGCCGTCAGCGTTTGATTGGAATTAATTTGAAACAGCAAGCAAATTCTCAAAGAAATTTAGCTGTTATTGTAGTTATAATTTTTATGGTTCTGTCTGGAGCAGCAATAGTTTATGCTGTTCAGCGACAGAGAATTGCAAAAGTGCTTAAGGGGGAGGTAGATAAGGTTAAGAAAGCAAGGGATGACGCTGACAGAGAGAGAATCAGTGCAGAGAAGGCAAAGAGAGAGGCGGAGAATGCAAACAAAATGAAATCTCTGTTTATTCAAAACATGAGTCATGAAATCAGAACTCCTTTGAATGCCATAATTGGGTTTACGGATCTGCTGAATGAATCGGATAATGAATTGGATAAGTCAGAGAAAGAGCAGTTTAGGGGGCTTATTCATGATAACGGCAATTTACTGACAACTCTAATTAATGATATACTAGACCTTTCAAAATTAGAGAGCGGAACATATGATATGCATATAACATCTTTGAGTGCATCAACTTTGTGTAACAATGCAATTGCTTCTGTTCAAAATAGGGTAAAGGAGGGGGTCAAGCTGTTTTTTGATGATCCCGGTTATGAAATTATCTTTAATTCAGACCCTCAGAGAGCGCTGCAGATTTTAACAAATTTGCTTACCAATGCCTGCAAATGTACTGATGCGGGAAGCATAACGCTTTCTTACAAAAAGATAGATGATAATATATCATTTTCTGTAACGGACACCGGATGCGGTATTCCTGCGGAAGATGCTGAGAAAATATTTGACCGTTTTGAAAAACTGGATAGGTTTAAGCAGGGGACAGGACTTGGACTAAATATCTGCAAACAGATAACAAAGTTGCTGCATGGCAATATTTATTTGGATACTTCATACACTGCAGGAGCGAGATTTATATTTAAGCAACCTATTAATAATGAGAGCTAACAATATTTTTGTAAATTTGTGAGTCAAATAATAGCATTGGTTAATATTCATCTATCGAGAGTTTGCCACGTACTTAAAAGCAGGCATTTTGCGAGAATATTTATTCTTGCTTCTTTTTTTATTTTTATTCCATTCACAAATCTTTTTTGCCAAAACAATCCATATAAAATAGATGATGAGTTATATAAATATTTTGATAGATGTGTCAGGAGCATAAAATCACCTAAAGTCTTGTCAATGTCAGATACTCTCTTTGCTATGTCTAAAAAGAAGGGAGATGTTAAAGCTCAATGTCTTGCGTTAAATTTAAGAGGAGAGTATTATTATTCTAAATGGGATATCAAGAACCTGCTCGTAGAGAAGGAAAGATTGGGAAATTTTGCCAGAAAGACTCCATATACGCAATATGTGTTTTCTATCTGGAACCGTGTTATTAGTTATTATCTATCTATAGGTGATGCGGCCAAAGTAATGTCTGAACTGCGGGATTACCAAAATGAGGCATTACTTCTTAATGATGCGTATGGCATTGGCAATTCGTACAAAAAGATAAGTGACGCGTATATGTCAATGAACAATTATACTTTGGCTATGGAGGAGCTGCAAAAAGCTGTAGATTATTATAATACGCACAATATGCAAAAAGAGATGGATAATATTTACTTAGCTATGGGCGGTGTCTATATGCATACAGAAAAATATGATCTGGCTATAAAGTGTTTTGAAAAATCTCTTGCCGTAACTTCAGTTGAGACTTCTAAAGGCGCTTGTTATATGGACATTGCAAGAGCTTATCTTAAAGCCGGAAACATCTCTAAATCCGGAGAGTACATGCGGCTATTCCAGAATTGGGAGAAAAAATATAAGCTTACACCTTTGAACAATTCTTTGAAGTATGCATTTTACTGTGATTATTATATTAAAAACGGTGAATATGAAAAAGCGTTGCAGTATGCAGATTCTATCCCGGGTCTAGACTCATACAAGTACAAGGTAGAGGTATGTGAAAAGAATGGAGATTACAAGAATGCATACCTGCTTTTATGTAATTATTCCAAGCAAGAGAGTGATCTTTTAAATGAAACAACCAGAAAAAATCTTTCTCTGTATTCTGCTATGTATGATAAGGAAAGGGTAGAAAATGAGAAGAATCTGCTTGCTCTAAAGAATTCCCAACTTGCCTTTGAGCAATTGAAGATAAAGGATAAATTGCTTGCAGCTGAGAAAGAGAGAAATACGCTTACACTCTCCAATACAAGACTGGAATTAAAGAATAAAGATCTTGCTTTGCGGACTCAAAAAGCTGATGTGGAAAAACAGAAAGCAGAGGCAAGCAGGCAGAGAGCTATTAGTGCAAATGCGCGTCAGCGTGCCCGCAATATTAGAAGAATTTCAGCAATATTAACTCTGTTTTTTATTCTCCTGTCGGGAGTAGCATTTGCCTATGCTTCTCAGCGACAGAAAGCTGCAATGAAATTAAAGGGAGAGGTAGATAAGGTTAAGAAAGCAAGGGATGATGCTGACAAAGAGAGAATCATTGCTGAGAAGGCAAAGCATGATGCAGAGAATGCCAACAAGATGAAATCTCTTTTTATTCAGAATATGAGCCATGAGATTAGGACTCCGTTAAATGCAATTATAGGTTTTACTGATTTAATGAATGATCCTTCTTCTGAACTTAATAGTGCTGACAAGGAGCAGTTTAGGGGGCTTATTCATGATAACGGCAATTTGCTGACAACTCTAATTAACGATATACTAGACCTTTCAAAATTAGAGAGTGGAACATATGATATGCATATAACATCTTTGAGTGCATCAGCTTTGTGTAACAATGCAATTGCTTCTGTTCAAAATAGGGTAAAAGAGGGGGTCAAGCTGTTTTTTGATGATCCCGGTTATGAAATTATCTTTAATTCAGATCCTCAGAGAGCGTTGCAGATTTTAACAAATCTGCTTACCAATGCCTGCAAATGTACTGATGAGGGAAGCATAACGCTTTCTTACAAAAAGATAGATGATAATATATCATTTTCTGTAACGGACACCGGATGCGGTATTCCTGCGGAGAATGCTGAGAAAATATTTGACCGTTTTGAAAAACTGGATAGGTTTAAGCAGGGGACGGGACTTGGGTTGAACATTTGTCGCCAAATTGCCACATTGCTAAAAGGTAAAATATATGTAGATACCTCATACACAAGTGGAGCGCGCCTTATATTTGAGCAGCCCATACATCAGGCAAGCTAGGAAAACTTATGTATTTATTAAATGAATACACAATTAATTTTTTAAAAAAGACTGTAAGGATTTTTATCCTTGTGGCTATGCTTTTTTCTTCTTCCGCACAATTTGTTTTTTCTCAAAATAATCCCTTTAAAATTGATGATGAGTTATATGCCTATTACAGCAAGTGCTTAAAATACACTCATGATAAAGTGGTGCTGAAAATGACCGACACTCTGTTTAATATGGCAAAGTCAAAGAAAGATGTTAAGGCACAATGTCTTGCGTTGCATGTCAAGGGAGAATATTTTTTTAATATTAATGACGTCGGCAATCTTATTAAATCAAAAGACAGGCTAGAGAAATTTGCAGTCAATACTCCATATAAACGATATATTTTTTCTTTGTGGAACAGAATCATAGTGCGTTATTTGAACAATAATCGGTATGGTGATGCGTTGGAGGAGCTTAAGAGATATCAAAAAGAGGCGCTGCGTCTTAACGATTCTTACGGTATTGGGAATGCTTATGTAGAACTTGGAAATCTTTATTTGAGTCAAGGTAATAAGGAACAGGGGCTTAAGGAGATGGGGAATGCCGTGGCCTATTACAAGGCAAATGGAAAATATCAGGATGCTTATTATATCTACTCAGATATTGGGAATATATATCTTGCAAAAAATGATTTGGATTCAGCTAAGAAGTATTATTTGCTCTCATTGGATGTAACTGCCAGCGAACAGTCAAAAGGGCCTCAATACCTGCAACTTGCAAGAATATATCAAAGGTGCGGGGATATGAAAGAGGCAATGCATTATATGCAGCTATTTAATAACTGGGAGAAAAAATATACTCTTTCTAGCGTTAGCCGTACAAATAAATTCCGGTTTTATAGCGACTATTATCTTAATTTGAAAGACTATGCTAAAGCTCTTGCGTATTGTGATTCAGTTACAAATTTTCACAAGTATCTTTTTAAAGCCAGCATATATGAAAAGATGGGAGACTACAAAAATGCCTTTGAAAATTTCAGGCGCTTTAGCAGTGAAGATGGATTAGATTTGAGCGCAGCGCAGAAGAATGAACTTTCAAAGTATACGGCACTGTATGATAAAGAGCGAGTAGAAAATGAAAAAAATTCTCTTGCTCTTAAAAACTCACAACTTGCTCTGGAACAGCTGCGTATTAAAGACAAGCTCCTTGCGGCGGAGAAGGATGGCAACATGTTGGTGCTTTCTAACACAAAGCTGGAATTGAATAATAAAAATCTGGCTTTAAAGGCTCAGCAGGCTGAGGCTGCAAAGCAAAAGGCGGAGGCGAGCCGTCTGCGTTTAATTGGGATTAATGTTAAGCAGCATGCGCGTTCTCAAAGAAATTTAGCTGTCACCATTGTTGTAGTATTTATGACACTGTCGGGAGTTGCAGTTGCCTATGCTGTTCAGCGACAGAGAACTGCAGAAAAGTTGAAGAAAGAAGTTGAGAAGGTGAAAATGGCAAGGGAGGAGGCTGACAAGGCAAGAGAACTGGCGGAAAAGTCAAAGCAGGAGGCAGAAAATGCGAATAAGATGAAGTCACTTTTCATTCAGAATATGAGCCATGAAATTAGAACCCCTTTAAATGCAATCATAGGTTTTACGGATTTGATGAATGATCCTGAATCTGATTTAAAAGAGGCTGAAAAAGAAGATTTTACAAAGCTGGTTCACCAAAACGGAACACTCCTTGCCACTTTGATAAATGATATTTTAGATTTGTCAAAGCTTGAGAGCGGAACCTATGAAATTAGAAGGGAGCTGACGAGTGCGTTGGAGATTTGCCGCCAGGCTGCTGCATCTGTAAAGGGCAGAACAAGAAATGACGTGGTACTCTCTTTTGATTCACAGGTTAAGGATGTAATTTTTGTGACTGATCCGCAAAGGGTAGCGCAAATATTGATTAATTTTCTTACTAATGCGTGCAAGTGTACTGAGCATGGCAGTATTAGGCTTGCCTATACTGCGGATAATCAGAGTATTCATTTCTCAGTAACTGATACCGGATGTGGTGTTCCCGCAGAAGATGCGGAGAAAATATTTAACCGGTTTGAGAAACTGGATAAGTTTAAGCAGGGCACAGGGCTGGGGTTAAACATTTGCAAGCAGATAGCCGGTTTACTAGGAGGAAAAATATATGTTGACACATCTTACAGCCACGGGGCCAGATTTGTTTTTGAACAGCCGCTTAATGCTTAGTTTATTTTGTTAAATTCACGCCTAGATATGAGATATGAAAGCTATGAAGCACTACTATAAATTAATCTTTTTTACAGCTGCCTTGTGCTGTATTGTGACATCGCAACCTGTTAATTCCCAGAATGTTGTTGATTCTCTGAATTTGCATGCCGTCCATTATTACCACAATGCGGTTACTGAACCTAAGAGAGAATTCAGAGGGGCCTGGATACACACTGTTGGTAACGGCGAATACCAAAAAATGACAACCGCGCAGATGAAGCAGCATTTTATCTCTTTGCTGGATTCTCTTAAATCTGCAAATATCAACGCAGTAATCTTTCAGGTGAGGCCTCAGGCAGATGCTTTTTATAAAAGCAAGCTAGAGCCATGGAGCCGTTATATTACCGGTCAGCAGGGGGTTGCGCCAAAGCCGTCATGGGATCCTCTGGAGTTTATGGTTAAAGAGTGTCATAAGAGGGGAATGGAGCTGCATGCATGGTTCAATCCTTACCGTGTTGCATCTAATGACCAACAGATTAAAACATTGGCAAAGAGTCATTTGTATTATAAGAAACCTTATCTGTTTGTTAAGTATGGCAGATTGCTTGTTTTTGATCCGGGCGAGCCTGAGGCGCGTGAGTGGATTATCAAAGTTATTTCAGATGTTGTAAAGCGTTATGATATAGACGCCGTGCACTTTGATGATTATTTTTATCCGTATAAAGATTATGATAAAACGGGGAATGAACTTCCTTTTCCCGACAGTTTGTCTTTTGCAAAATATGCTGAAAAAGATGGATTTACAGCTGACAGGCGCAATGACTGGAGGCGTAATAATGTTACGTTGCTTGTTAAAGATTTGGACAGTGTGATTAAGGAAATAAAGCCTTGGGTAAAATTCGGAATCAGTCCCTTTGGAGTCTGGCGCAACATTGCAAATGATCCAACAGGCTCTCAGACACAGGCAGGAGTTCAGAATTATGATGACTTGTATGCTGATATAAAGCTCTGGGTTAAAAACAATTGGATAGATTATAATGTTCCGCAGCTTTATTGGGATATTGGCCATCCTAAAGCAGATTTTGAAACTTTGATTAATTGGTGGAGTCAAAATAATTACGGAGAGAATCTGTACATAGGTGAAGATATTGCTCAGACTGTAAAAGTGAAAAGCCGTAAAGTCCCCGGAGAGTTTGAAAATCAGCTGCCAAGAAAGATGGAACTGGTGAGGACTAATCCAAATGTACACGGAAACGTGTGGTGGCCAGGCTATACTATCCCCGATAATCCCAACGGTTTTACAGATTCTTTGAGGAAATATCAGGCTCACATTGCTTTGATGCCGCAGTATAGGGGCATTGATACACTGGCACCTGAGCCAATTGAAAAAGTATCGGCAAGCAGAAGTCATGGAAAATTGAAGATAAGCTGGAAGGCACATTATACAACGGATGAAATGCAGAAGGCCGTTTACTTTTGTGTTTATCTGAATGATGATATTTACCCTGTGGCAATAACTCAAGATTCATACTATGAGGTAGAGCAAAATAACAGTGCAAATTCTGTTTCCGGAGATGAAGAATCCGTAGTTGTTAAACAAATCAGAATTACCGCTCTTGACAGATTGCAAAATGAAAGTTTTGAGAAAGTATTAATAATCAAATAGTTATTTGAGTAATAAACTGTCGGGAATATGAAAAAAATATTGCTTGCATTTTTTTGCATTACACTCTTTCCTGTTGCATCTTATAGTGCATTGGCAAGAGCGGAGTATGTGAAAAATGAAAATGCTACACAAGCCGCGATTGCAAAGGAGGAGAATGCCCTTATAGCAAAATTAAACAAAACCAAGGGCGCCGGCAGGCTTGTTATTTTGGATAGCCTTTCTAATCTTTATTGGAATGTTCCCAAAGAGGGATACTGGCTGAAACGGTATTATGATGAATGCCTTACATTTGATTCATTATCTTTGGCTGAGTCATCGTTAAGCGGACTTGCCACATATTATCATAACTCAGACAGTATCAATCAGTTGCGGTGGTGCGCAGAACAAGGAGACATGCTTGCAAAGAAATTGGGGAGATATTCAGATGATTATTTTTCAATTAAATCATTCCTGTGTAAAAGATATCTTTGGGATAATAATTATAATGAGGCTATATCAAGTGCGCAGCAGCTTTTGAATTTAGCTATTGAACATAGAAGCATTGGCGGACAGGAGATTGGAGAGGAGCTGATGGGAAGTATTTATCAGCTTATGAATCTGAATTCACAAGCACTTTCTCATTATAATGCAGCATATCAATTATTGGTCAGATATACTCCTAATGGTTTCCGCAGCATAGCGCAACTTACTACCAGTATGATTGAAGTCAATTTGGAAACAAATAGACTAAAAGATGCTTATGCTTTAATTTCCTCATTTGAAGCTATTCAAGCAGATGTATTAAAAGGAAAATATGGAAAACAACCAGGATTCCCGGTTGCCAGAAATAATCGTCTTGCTTCTATTTATTTTGCCGATTACTATTTTAGGTCTAATAATCTGGCTAAAATGAGTCAGTGTCTTGCTAATGCTGCAAAAATTAAACAGAGCGATGTTTATGTAGATTTCCTGTTTAATTATGAGAGTGCAAAGTACAATGAGGCCGTTAAGAATTACTCTTTGGCGCTTTCATGTATTGATAAAGTAATTGAAGTTGACGGAGGTGAGTCAGTTGAGTATAGAAATTTCCGTGCAAACCTCTTCCAGAAAATGGGCAGGCTAAAGGATGCGGCTAATGAATACCAGATTTGTATTAAACTGCTTTTTGCATCCAGGGATTCATTCTTTAACAAGCAAGTTGCCGGATTGCAGCACTTCCAAGATACAAAGCTTATGGAGCTGCGCCTTAAAGATAAAGAGCTGCGTATCAAAAAGATGCAGAATACAGAGCTGATTGCTGCCGTTATCTTTTTCCTGGTATTGTCACTGATTCTGGGACTGTTTTTGGACAGAAATCGCAGGCTTGGAATTGCGCTTAAAAAGAATAATGAAAGACTTGCAAATGAGGATGAACTCCTAAAATTTGCAATAAAAAAATCTAATGAGGCGGATAGGCTAAAAACATCCTTTCTTCACAGTGTCAGCCATGAGGTAAGGACTCCGCTTAATGCAATTGTAGGATTTTCAAATTTGATTGCGGAGGATGATTCTTACAAGAAATATGATGTCAAAGAGTGTTCTCAGCAGATTGCTAAAAACAGCACGGCGCTTCTTGAGCTGATGGATAAAATTTTAAAGATTTCTCAGTATGAGACATCCGTAGCCAATATTGACTCCAAGAAAATTTCTTCTTGTGATGTTACCAGCGTATGTTACTCCGCATTGGATAAATTGAAAAAAAGCGGAAAGCTAAAGGATGGCGTAGAGCTTGTGTTTAAGGGCGTTCCGGCAGATTATATTCTTAATACTAATGAGAACTTTCTTGAGCAGATGTTAAACAACTTGTTGGATAATGCTGCTAAAAATACAGAAACCGGTTCAATTACATTAGCTTATGAATTAAGCAGCAATTCAAAATCTCTGGTATTTTCCGTTACTGATACGGGTTGTGGAATAGAAGATAGTGAAAGGAGCAAAATCTTTGACGAGTTTGAAAAGGGAAATTCATTTGCGCAAGGACTTGGACTCGGGCTGGTTATGTGTAAAATTATAGCTTCCAATTTAGGAGGAAAAATACTGCTGGATGATTTTTACAGGGATGGATGCAAGTTTATTTTCACTCACCCCACAGATTTAAAGACTAGTTATGAACAGAAGTAAATTTATTTTTATCACGATAGTTACTTGCTTGATGCTATGCAGCTTGCAAGTGAGCGCCAAGAGAGGACCGCATTGCACTCATGTCATTTTAATAGGTGCTGACGGATTTACTCCGGAGGTAATTGTTAATAATCCAGGCCGCTATAAAAATATTGAAGCATTAATGGCTAGAGGTTTATGGACATTTGAATCCAGAAGCGTACTGCCTTCTTCCAGTGCCGTTAATTGGAAAACAATGCTGTCGGGAGCCGGAAGCGAGATGCACGGCTATACTGAGTGGAATAGTCAGGTACCTGAAGTTGAGCCTATTTGCACTGACAAATGGGGAATGTTTCCATCTGTGTTTGCAGTTGTCAGAGAGCAAATTCCATCTGCTGAAACGGGTGTGATTTTTTCTTGGGAAGGGATTAAATATGTCTATGAGAATGATGCAGTGAGTTATAACGATCAGTGCAAAGAGGGAGATGACCATCAAGTGCTAAATGACGCAATAAATTATATCTCAGCAAAAAAACCGAATTTATTGTTTGTGTATTTTTCAAATCCGGATGAGGTGGGGCATCAATATGGCTGGTGCTCAAAAGAATACAATGAATCTTGCGATACTATAGATGCTTATGTTGGAAAATTGCTGGCGGTTATTGAGAGTAATTTTGACATGAGTAAAACAGCCGTGTTGTTCTCTTCTGACCACGGCGGTGTTGATAAAGGGCATGGTGGAAAAAGCATGAAGGAGATGCAGACTCCGCTGATTATTGTTGGCGGCAGGCTTCCCAAAAACGTTAAGATGAGTTTTCCCGTAATGAGGTATGATACTGCTCCAACTATTATTGATTTACTTGGACTTAAAGAACCGGATGAATGGAGAGGAAAATCTGTTTTGAAGTTTGTGCAAACTCTGTAGAGAGCTGTGTTGCAGCCCAAAACGGGGGAGCGGACAGGGTTGAGCTCTGCTCTGCGTTGGAGGTTGACGGTCTCACTCCATCTTATGCAACTATTAAAGAGGCACGTAAAATATTGAATATCAAATTGCACGTCCTTATCCGTCCCCGCAGCGGAAATTTCTGCTATTCTAAAAATGAGATTGAGATAATGGCGGAAGATATAAAAACGGCAGTTTCTCTAGGGGCTGACGGCGTTGTTTTTGGATGTCTGACTCACGACGGTGATATTGATATTGAGGCTGTTAAGTATCTTATTTACGTTGCGCATGAGAGCAAAAATGTTTCAATTACTTTTCACAGGGCGTTTGATGTATGCAGAAATCCGCGTAAGGCTTTGCAGCAATTGATTGATTTGAAGGTGGATAGATTGCTGACTTCCGGACAGCAGCAAACTGCTGAGATTGGAATCCCGCTTCTTGCTGACTTGCAGAGCATTGTTTCATCTCGGAAAGCCGTGGCGCATGAGAAGAATGAATCTCTCGGGATTAAAATAATGGCCGGCTGCGGAGTGAATGAAAATAATATTGCAAAAATATATAGGCAGACTCAAATTGCTGAGTATCATTTCTCTGCAAAAATTAAAAAACTGTCGGGATTAGGCGAGTGCTATGTGACTTCAGAAGAAAAAGTTAAGGAGACCATTAACGCCTTGCGAGAATTATAATTTTATTTGTTTTAATTTGTAGTTAATAAACGTTTTGTGCGTCTAACGGATGTAAACATTTTTGATAAGCATCTTTTGATGCGTGCTTTAAATTTTTGACTGATATGAAAAAATTTTTTTTAACACTTGTAACTTGTTTCATTACAATAGTTTCTTTTGCACAAAGTGCTAACGGAGACGGAACGGTAAATAAAACGGCCGCAAAAGAGGAACCTGTAACTTTGGAGACTGCAAACGGCAGCATATACGGTAAGTTGACGGTTCCGGATATGAATGCTAAATGTCCTGTAGTTCTGATAATTGCCGGTTCCGGACCAACCGATATGGATGGCAATACTCCTATGATTCAAGGGAAAAATAACTCACTCAAATATCTGGCGGAGGGTCTTGCATCAAATGGCATTGCGTCCTTAAGATTTGATAAGCGCGGAATAGCAAGCAGTGCAAAAGCTGCTAAGAGTGAGAGCGATTTGAGGTTTGAAGATTATGTTAATGATGCTGCGGGATGGGTGGAGTTTCTAAAAAAAGATAAACGTTTTTCAAGTATTTCAGTTGCGGGACACAGCGAGGGCTCGCTGATAGGGATGATTGCTTGTGCTAAATTGTCCGGGGTAAAAAGTTTTATCTCTATTGCCGGAGCAGGGTATCCTGCTTATGATATGATAGAGAGTCAGTTAGCTTCTCAGCCTGATGTTGTGCAGCAAGAAGTTGCGCGTATAGATGATTCTTTAAAGGTTGGTAAAATAGTAAAAGATGTCCCATCATATTTGAACTCTTTGTATCGTGAATCTGTTCAGCCATATATGATTTCCTGGTACAAATATGATCCAAGAAGTGTTATCAAGACGTTAACAGTTCCAATCCTTATTTTGCAGGGAGATGCAGATATTCAAGTAACTACTGAGGATGCAAAAGTTCTGCAGGCAGCTAATCCTTCTTCTAAAATGCTAATTATTAAGGGAATGAATCATGTGTTCAAACATTGTGACAGCATGGATATGCAACAGCAGGTTGCGGTATACGGAGATCCTTCTCTCCCGATTAATTCAGAATTACTGACAGAAATCTGCAGTTTTGTTAAAAGATAATATTGCGGTTGTAATCGTGTGCAACAAACGCCTCTGCAAGTTTGACGTGAGATTCAGCACCTCTGAACTGCTCCATCATAGCATGGGACTCTTTGTAAATTGACTCCATATCTTGGCTCACATGGCACCAGCAGGCTTTATGCTTTTGCTCGGCGACAGATGTTATGTCCACGTAATTTGTTGGTTTAAAGTTCATTGTCTGGAATCCGCTCTCAACTTCAAAATAATATAGAGGGAACTTGTATCCAATCTGGCGGAAGGCATCAAGAACCAGCAGAGAGCAAATTCTATGGTCTCTGTGACTGTCTATTGGCCAGTGTGTGAAGACTACATTGGGGGCTTCAGCTTTTATCAAATCATACATTTCTTTATAGCGTGCAGGGGTAATCTCACTCCCTGCATCTATTTGAGTTAAAAATGCGGGGCGCGCCTCCATAACTTTGCATGCCTCAATGCATTCCTGCGTTCTTATACGTGCCGCCTCCTCATTGCTTTTTCCCGCAATACCCCTCTCTCCGTGAGTCAGATATACAGAAACTACTTCATAACCAGCCTGTTTAAGCAATATCATTGTGCCGCCAGCTCCCGTTTCCGGATCATCCGGGTGCGCTCCAATCACCAGTGCCTTCTTTTTATCGCCTGATTTCAAGCCGCTTAAAGCAGATAATGCATTCTCTTTTCCAAAAGATTTTTCCGGCAATCCAAGAGCTGCTAAGGCAGCTGTTCCTGCCGCCATCTTTAACATGTTCCTTCTAGAAATTTTTTTCATATTGCTAATTACTCTATCTGCAAAAGGAACTTTTTACTTCCTTTATTCAAAACCTTATAATAATTATTGTTAATAACCCTCCCTTCTTCATACATCCTAACCATCTGACGCTCAGATAATCTCTCAAATGTTTTCTTGTCTATGAAGAATTGAATAGGGGCTCTCCCTTCCACTTCCGTAAAGCCAAGTTTCTTGTACACATTGCCGTTTGACCACTCTGTATCCGCATAAGTCATGACTTCTATTGGCTTATGTGACAATCCTTTGCCCGGTTCAATACAACATCCGTTCATGTCACTATCAGAGGGATGGGAATCAAGATGATAAAGCCCGCTCATATTTTTGCTGAGAAGATTATGCGTAATAGCCTCATCTATAAATGCATTCAGCAACTTGCCCATTCCCCCTTCAACTCTCACATCCGGCATTGACGCATATCTAAGCCATTCATAAGATTGAAACTGAACAATATCCGTAGAGACCTTATCTTCCTCAGAAAGATAAGAGAAAAGATTTTCTACGCTGCGCAGCATTGGCCTTGGCTCAGAAAAAGTTGCAACAGCCACAATCTCACCGTTATAACTTAGCGCATATTTGTATGCGCTTTTAACATAACCGTATGTGTGATACTTGTTTAAAAAATCTTTAATTTCCTCTCCACATTCTTTGCCAGACAGCACCCTGCATTTCCTTGCAAAAATGCTTGTGAATTTTCCTAATCTCGACAGTATTCTCTGCTCAAAAAATTCTCTTTTGTATCTCCATCTGTCCTCATAAAGATATAGTACATCCTCAAACTCACCGCTGGGTACTGCTTTGGATTTACCTGTAATATAAACAGGTACAACTTCAAAATTGTAATCTGGGAAAATAAAAGAGCCGCCTTTTTCTACGTAGGGGACACCTTTTCCATCTAAAAATCTTCTAAAACTTATTTTTAAAGGATGTTCCATAACGCTCTCACAAAAAGTGCTCTCTAGGTACGGAAAAAGAGTCCCGTCCTTGCAGTTGTAAAGATAGTGAAAAGTAAGTGAATCTGTCGGGAAATTAAATTTGCATAAGAAAAGTAAAAATTATACTTTTGCAGCCCTAAACGTTTGCGCTTTGCGTGAATGTGAGAGATCCGCTAGCTCAGTTGGTAGAGCACAACACTTTTAATGTTGGGGTCTCGGGTTCGAGCCCCGAGCGGGTCACGTGAAAAAAAAGAGGTTGATTTTATCAACCTCTTTTTTTTGCTCTCGCACGCGCCTCCGGCGCGGCTTCGCAGCTACGCTGCTCGCGTATAGATTCTTACAAGCAGAATTTAGTATTAGTAATAACAAGGCAAAAAAGCTAAGCTTTTTTGCCCGCGACCGTAGGGAGCGTGCAGATCCGCGGCGGAAGCCGCGTAAACCACTAATTGCCAGCGCGCTTTGTGCGCTGGCAACTGCATGCGATGCGCAGCAGCGCATGCTTTTCGCGCTGGCAACTGCATGCGATGCGCAGCAGCGCATGCTTTTCGCGCTGGCAACCGCTTTACATTTTTAGGAATGCAAAATACTTATTCCCCAAATCCTGCAATGTGATTTCTTTTTGAGAAAATCTTTGCCAATCTATATCAGAGATTCGCTCCTCAATTATTTTGTTGTCTGAGAGAGTAGAAGATATGTAATGCTTGCCATCATGCTCTGTAATAGTCAGATTCTTACATTGCAATTTGTCATGCGAATAGACCATAGAATATGAAGCATCCCTAACTCTGCCATGATCCATTCTAAGCATACCTTTACTTTCCAGGTCATGAATATCACGCGCGGCGGTATCAGTTGATATCTTGCATATCTTGGCATAATTCTTAATTGTAAGTTTTGCATCATATCCATCAAGATATGTGTTAATTACTTTTTTCTCTCGTTCTGAAATAGGAACCTGTAAATGTGTGCGCCAGAAGATTGACTTTCTAAGAATACTACTTAGCATTGAGTATGAGTCTATTACAGCATTGCTAATACATTTAAGGTACCACGCTGTCCACTCGGTCAAATCGCTCTTGCCACGCTGGGTGCGCTCAAGTACATCATAGTATGCCGATTTCTCCTTGTTTATCTCTGAAGAAACACTATAGAATCGCTGACCATTATCTTCAGTCTGAGCAAGAATCATATCAGATATAGCTCTCGCTATTCGGCCATTTCCATCATCAAATGGGTGAATACTCACAAACCAAAAATGTGCAATTGCAGATTTAATATATGACGGTTTAACATTTTTATCGTTAAACCAATTAATAAAAGTTTTCATCTCTCCGGGCACCTTATCAGCATCTGGGGCACGATAATGTACTTTCTCGCGGCCAAACATCCCAGATACAACTTGCATTGGTTCAGTACGATATGCTCCTACGTGAATTTCTGCAAGTCCACTTCTGCCCGTAGGAAATAATGCTCCGTGCCATGAGAAAAGTCTTTTTTCAGATAGTGGGTGGCGGTAATTAACTGTGGCATCAAGCATCATTTCCACAATGCCATCCACATAATGCGTCGGAGTTTTTACATTGGCTGCTTTTATTCCCAACTTTCGGGCTACAGAAGAACGCACTTCGGAAGAATCAAGGATGATGCCCTCAATGGCCGATGAAGCAACTACGTCATTAACAATAGTTTCAGCGGCCGTTGATAATTTTGCATCTAATCCGATAGCAATCAATCTCCCGGCAAGAAAACCTGTTTCACGGTTCACTTGCGATAGAGGATCTATCAGTTGTTTTGCATCCCAACTAAAATCTGTCCATTTTTTTCTTTCGTGAATAAACATATCCAATTGAATTACAGCTGCAAAATTGGATAAAAAATTTTATAAAACAAGCTATTTGCGGCTAAAATTTCAAAATAAGCCGCAAAATATGCGGCTTATTTAAACGGCTAAGGAGTTTTACCTCATATCAATTCGCTTTGCTATCTTTTAGACCAATTTTATGATTACCTTGCAGTAATATTTAAGTGTGATGAATACAATAGATCATATTGCTGTGTATGTCAAGGACTTGGAAGGTGCAAGAAAGTTCTTTGAAAGCTATTTTTCTGCAAAGTCCAATGAGCTGTATCATAATCCAAACACTGGATTAAGTACTTATATTCTCTCCTTTGAAGGACATACTCGTCTTGAACTTATGACGCGGCCAGATATGCTTGAAGATGTAAATTCTTCTTTTAGAGTGGGATATATCCATATATCTTTCAACCTTGGCAACAGGCAAAATGTAGATGCTTTGACAGCCAGATTAAAAGCAGATGGTTATAAGATAGTCAGCGGTCCACGCACAACTGGTGACGGTTATTATGAAAGTTGCGTGGAGGGGCCTGAAGGCAATCTGCTGGAATTAACTGTATAGGAAGCTGTGTGTTATAGATTCTTACATGCTTCAATCCAAATATCAAGCGCTTTTTCAGATGTTTCCATAGCTGTGGTAATGCCATCATTATTTGTATTAAATTTGATTTCCTTGGCATTTTTGACAACTGCGCCGTTTTTCTGTGCAACCTTTGTCATGACTCGTCCTGAAATTTATTGACAGATTAATAGACTTTTGAGTGCAAAGTCCTGATGTCCCGGAATCAGTCCTAACATCATTTGTCAAAGATAGAATAATATTATCATCTGATTTGTGACTTTGCTTGCTTTTGTAGTAGTTTTTCCACTTTTTCACTTGCTCTCCCGTCATTGAATATGCTTGGTTCGGAGTAGCATAGTTCAGACTTAGGTGAGGGCGTTCTTCGGATTGCACCCGGCATTCCTAATGGCCATCGTAAGAGCTTCCACTGTGTAATCCGCATGCAGAGACTGGCTCAGGCACCAGATCCCTGACAAGATTAGGATAGAGGTGCATCCATGAACTGCTGAACGTAGTACGCGTTCCCCGTCTTTTACGGTTTACCTTAAGATGCTCTCTGTCAAGAAGATCAAACAACCTGTCCCTGCCTACAATGAAACGACATGGTGCCCGCCGGTTAATGAGATTCCACAACTTTCGACCTCCTAAGCGTCCCATGGTCTTGCGGTATTCCTGTACCAAATCCAAGATGATACCATCTTCCGCATACTGATGGTAATTATATCCAAGTCGATGATAATAAGACTGTCGTGTTTTGCCAAACAGTGCGCATAGTGACTCCAAACTTTCTTCCGGAGCACGCTCGCGAAGTTTGTTCACTGTTTGGCTCCAGCTTTTTTTCTTATGTCGATATGCAGCTCCTCCTCTGCCGTCTCGATCATTGTGCTGAGTGCCAGATTCTTCAGCTTCTCTCGGTCCAGCTCAGATTTGAGCGCTTTCAGCTGAGCTTCAAGCTCTTCAACGCTGGAGTGACTGGCAGTTTGTTCTGGTGCTTTCTTCATGACATTTGAATCCGATGCGTTATCAGGCAGCGGAATGCCAAAGTTAATCATCCATCTCGGAATTGTTTCATGTCCTATGTGATATTTATTGCACATATAACGCATTGAGACATTTGTGGTTAGATATTCCTGTATCATACCTAACCTTTCTTCATCACTGAATTGATTTTGGGCCCTTCTAAAGGGCATGGTGTAATTGATCATAATCCTAAATAAGTTTTACATTTAAATTAATTTTTTGTCAACTTATTTCAGGACAAGTCAGTAACTTTACCGGCGGATGTTAAGTACAAGTTTGGATATTGTGATGTAAATGGCCCTATAGCTTCTATGTTATTGGCCAATATTCAATTATCTCGGACATTTAATAATGCCCGAACACTCTGTTTTTAATATATTTACATACAATTATTTTTTTTAACATCATGAAAACTAAAAATGAAAAATCAATTAATGAATTTGATTTTAATCTTATATGCGACTATTTCTCAAGCATCGACCGTCAAGGCCCCGGCAGTGAAGAAATAACTAAATTGGCTCTCCGTTATGTCAAGGGGCTTTCTTCAGAGAGCAAAATTGCTGATCTTGGCTGTGGTACTGGAGGACAAACTGTTACACTGGCTCTGAATACGCCGGCGCAAATTGTTGCTTTGGATTTATTCCCCCTTTTTATTAGTAAACTTAAATTACAACTTAAAACATTGAGCTTGTCTGACAGGGTCAACGCAATTTCCGGCTCGATGAGTGAATTGCCTTTTGCAGATAACGAGTTTGATGTGATTTGGAGTGAAGGTGCTATCTATAATATTGGGTTTCAGTATGGTCTGAAATATTGGCATCGTTTCATAAAGAAGGGCGGTTATGTGGCTGTTACAGAGGCATCATGGTTAACAGATGACTGTCCTGAGGAAATTGCGCGGTTTTGGTCAGATGCTTATCCGGAAATAGATACTCTTCCAAATAAAGTTAAACAATTACAAGGTGCGGGCTATATACCAATTGCATCTTTTGTATTGCCGGAAGAATGTTGGACAGACAATTTTTATTTCCCTCAGAAAAAAGCTCAAGAGATATTTCTGAGAAATAATGCTGACAAAAAAACGGCAAGGGAACTGGTAAACAATATGCGTTATGAGGCAGAACTATATTCCAAGTACAAGGGCTATTATGGTTATGTGTTTTATATAGGCAAGAAAGTTTAAGCAATAATGGCCTCTTGTTGCTATTATGATGACATTATTGCAGCTATGCTACTCGCATATGGATTTTTCTTATAGATTCTCCTTTACAGATTTTTACAAGATTCAATCCAAATATCAAGCGCTTTTTCAGATGTTTCCATAGCTGTGGTAATGCCATCATTATTTGTATTAAATTTGATTTCCTTGGCATTTTTGACAACTGCGCCGTTTTTCTGTGCAACCTTTGTCATGTCCTTTATAACTGTTCCGGCCCATCCTGCGTTGGTCATAAATGGTATAACTGTTTTATTGGAAAAATTATTTTCTGATAGAAAAGTCAGAACTGCCGGCGCCATTTTATACCAAAATGTTGGCGTGCCAATTATAATGCAATCATAATCTTTTACTTGATGCTGCATTGACTTTAAAAACGGTTTATAACCGCGTTTAACTTCATCTTGCGTATCTTCTACAACTTTCTGATAATCTTTTGAATATGGCTCTGCCATTATCAGCTCTTCTAAGTCTGCATTAAGCGCTGCAGCTATCTTTTTTGCTACTGATTTTGTGTTTCCCGTATAGGAATAATATACTACTAATGTTTTCATGATAATTAAATGTCAATGTGCTTTACACGTTTTATTGATGCAAAGATATTCCGGACATCATTCTAAAAAGTAAATGAATTACTGATTGTCTTACCATTTTTACTTTTTGCATGCTCGCTTTGCTCGCATGCAGAGCAATGCGCTGAAGCTGCATGCTCGCTTTGCTCGCATGCAGAGCAATGCGCTACAAAGCAGCGCATTGCCTTGTGGTTAAGCGCACTTCGTGCGCAAGGAGGCACGCGCCTCCGGCGCGGCTTCGCAGCTACGCTGCTCGCATATAGATTCTTACAAGTAGAATTTAGTATTAGTAATAACAAGGCAAAAAAGCTAAGCTTTTTTGCCCGCGACCGTAGGGAGCGTGCAGCTCCGCGGCGGAAGCCGCGTAAACCACTAATTGCCAGCGCGCTTTGTGCGCTGGCAACTGCATGCGATGCGCAGCAGCGCATGCTTTTCGCGCTGGCAACCGCATGCGATGCGCAGCAACGCATGCAATGGCACGCGCCTCCGGCGCGGCTTCGCAGCTACGCTGCTCGCATATAGATTTTTTATAGATTTTCTTTTTCAACGTGTTGCCGCCGGGTAAAGAACTGGCGGGTCATTGTGAAGAACATCAGCACGCCGATGGCATTGAAAAATGCTACAATCCAGAAGGTTGCAATGAAACCGAAATATTGTGAGATTACGCCGCCAAGCAATACTCCTATGCCGAATCCGCTATCCCAAGAGATGAGTATGGAGGAATTAGCAGTGCCACGTTCATTATGATTGGCTATGCTGATAAACATATTTAAGAAAGCCGGATACATGTGTCCGTTGCCCAGACCAATCAAAATTGCGGAGAGGTAATAGCCAATTTCATTTGGGGCCGCAACAAAGAGCGTGTAGCCAACCAGCGATATGACCATGCCCATTGCGGCATTCTGTGTTAATTTGCCTTCCCTCAATGCTTTAGCGCCCTGCAACCTTGAAGCAAAAAGCCCAATTGACAATAGCATAAAATAGGTGCCTGTACCGGTTGTTATTCCAAGTTCCTCCTTGCTATAAAGAGCGAGAAAATTGCTCAGCACACCCCAGCACAAACCAAAGAAGGCTATGTTGATGGCTAACATCCAGGCTTTTGTGAGAAAGAAGCGGTCCAGCGATAACTTGGATTTATTCTTAACAATCTCTTTCACAGGCAGTTTAACCGCAGCATCTGCCAGCACTCCTAGTCCCGCCACAATCAGAGCAATCCAAAACAAAACCGTGAAGTTGTTTGTGAACTTATAGATGTAAACACCTATAGATGGGGCGATTGCCATGGCAACGTTATTGCTGAGTCCGTAATACCCAATGCCTTCATTTCTCCTGTTTGCCGGCAGAACGTCAATGGCGACGGTGCTGTTTGCTACCGTAACAGCACCAAAAGGAGCACCGTGCAGAGTACGAACTATCGCGAACATTAAAAGAGTCCCGGCTGCCAAATAGCCAAAGAAAAAAACAAAGAAGACAGACATGCAAATCATCAGCACTTTCTTGCGTGAAAAACTGTCAACGACGTATCCGCTAAAAGGACGGATAATTAGCGCAGCCACGGTATATCCGGACAGCACAATGCCAATCATGCTCTTTGATGTCCCAAAGCGCTCGCTCATATACAATGGTAATAGGGGAGTTAAGATATAGAAAGCAAAGAACAGCATAAAGTTGGCTGTCATTACTTTGATATAATTCCTATTCCATAATTTTTCCATTATATATTATTAATCATTTTTACAAAGATACTCTCTAATCTCAGAATGTGCTGTAGATAATTTACTGATTGTTGTACCATTTTTACTTCTCTCAGTTTGCTTAGCTCGCTGAGGTTAAATTTTTTTTACCTTTGGCTCAGGTTCTTTTACATATGCGTAAGTATATATATATAATCACGATGGTAACATGCATATTGTTTCTCAACGGGTGCTCTGTTACTGATGTTTATGAAAATAATAAATTAAATCCGTTGGAAAGGGTTGCTGACAAAAAATTGAATCAGATTAGGGCAAACCTGTTCAAACGTTTAGATACAGCAATTCTTTTCAAACAGTTTCAAAAGAGCCTTCCCCAATTAAGGAAAGACTCCATCTACAGAGTTTTCTACCGAATGCCTAAAGGAGGACTGCTGCATACTCACGGAGGTGCTATTCTTGATAATGAAAAAGCTCTTGAATTGGCTTCTGAGCATAATGAGTTTTGTTTATATGTAGGTAATGATGCATTATTGCCGTATGGTACGCTTTTGTCTATAGCGGAAGGTGAATCTCTGCCACAAGGAGTGGTGCGCCTGAAAGAGTTTGAGAAAAATAATTCCAACTGGAAAGAGTTGCTATTAGATCTGTACACGTTGGATTCCAATGATAAAGCAAGTGGACTTTGGACAGAATTTGAAGACATTTTTTTGCGAACGGAGGTGCTGAATTATAGTGCGCCAATCTTCAAAGAACTATTAGTGAATGCTTTCACAAAAATGGCAAATGAAGGTGTCCAATTTTTGGAGCTTAGAACATCTCTTGATGGCTTGTACGATGAGAATATGAATTTTCTTAGTAAAGATTCTTTAATGCGTTCTTATGCCGATGCTCTACGTCAAGTGAAAGTACGTTATCCATCATTTGACTTGAAATTTGTATACTGCGGCGGAAAATATAATACAAATGAAGAACTAGAGTATTGCCTCAGACAATTAGATACTTTGTCAGAAACATATTCCAAGAGTATTGTTGGTGTGGATCTAATTGGGGAAGAAGATTCATTGAACCCATTATCTTATTATGAATCAGTTCTTAGCGGATATCATAAATACCCTTTAATGTTGCATGCTGGGGAGAGCGCATCATCAAAAAACACTAATATTGAAACTGCCGTGAGGCTAGGTTCGGTACGCTTGGGACATGCGCTAAATCTTTACTTTTTCCCTAGTTTGGAAGAAGAAGTGAAGGCTAAACATATCGCGATAGAATGCTGTCCAATTAGCAATCAGGTATTAGGGTATGTAGATAATATGAGCCAACATCCGGCGAATAAATATATAAAAGATGGACAAATTCTTTCCATCAATTCTGATGACAATGCTATCTTTGGTACAAGTTATATCACTGATGATTTCTTAGCTGCTTACTTGTCATGGAATTTGGACCTGAGTTCTATTAAACAATTAATATTGAACTCAATACTGTATTCCGGCCTAACTTCCAAAGAAAAATCGGAGCAGTTGCAAGTGTTTGATGAAAATTGGGAAATATTTATCAGAACACTTGCTAAGTGATTTGCTAAAACCTTTCCATTTTTAGTCTCTGTCAATGAATTTTTTTAGGTTTAGTAGTTGCGATAAAATTCCGCGACGGTCTCTATGCCTTTGAAGAAGAAATCTACCATGCAACTCTCATTAGGTGAGTGGATTGCGTTCTGCTCTAATCCAAAGCCCATAAGAATTGTTTTAGCACCCAGCACTTGTTCAAACGTGGAGATGATAGGGATGCTCCCCCCGCGGCGGGCTGCAAGAGGCTTCTTCCCAAATGCAATGCCCATAGCCTTTTCAGCAACTTTGTAAGCGGGCAAATCAATAGGACACAAGTAGCCGTTGCCTCCGTGTGAAGGAGTAACTTTGACCTTTATGGTTTTAGGCGCTATGCTTGTAAGATAATCTGCAAACATTTTGGAAATTTTTTCAGGGTTCTGATGTGCAACCAGACGTGTGGACACTTTTGCATAAGCCTTTGAAGGCAAGACAGTTTTGCTGCCCTCTCCGGTATATCCTCCCCATATTCCGCAAATGTCAAAAGATGGGCGGCAGCTGTTGCGCTCCAGTGTTGAGTATCCTTTTTCTCCTTGCAGTTCATCAACTCCAATTGCCGCTTTATATTTTGCCTCATCAAATGGAATTTGCGCAATCATTTTTCTCTCCTCTGCGGAAAGGTCCTGTACGTCATCATAAAATCCTGGAATGGTTATTCTTCCGTCTGCATCAATCATCCTCGCCATTAGTTTGCAAAGTTCATTAATAGGGTTAGCTACCGCACCTCCAAAATGTCCTGAATGCAAATCTCTGTTAGGCCCTGTAACCTCTACATTCCAGTAAGCCAGACCTCTAAGACCCGTTGTGAGAGAAGGAGTATCTGCTCCAACCATTGTAGTATCTGATACAAGAATGATATCAGCCTTCAGCAAATCTTTATGTGTTTTGCAAAATTGTTCCAGGTTTGGAGAGCCAATTTCTTCTTCTCCTTCAAAAATAAATTTCACATTGCAATGAAGCAGTCCCTTTTTAAGAGCAATCTCAAATCCTTTTACCTGCATCATTGACTGGCCCTTATCATCATCCGCTCCTCTTCCCCAAATCCTGCCGTCTTTAATTTCTGGTTCAAACGGCTTTGTGTTCCACAGCTCCAGCGGTTCAGCCGGCATAACATCATAGTGGGCATAAACAAGAACGGTAGGCAGTGAGGCATCCAATTTCTTCTCTGCGTAAACAATTGGATTTCCGGCAGTTGGCATAATCTCCGCCTTGTCCGCTCCTGAGGAAAGCAACAGCTCCGTCCATCTTTGGGCGCATTTTAACATATCCGCATGATGCTCTTTTACAGGGCTTACGGACGGTATTCTAAGTAATGAGAACAGCTCGTTAAGAAAGCGTTCTTTATTTGCATTTATGTATTCTTTAATTTCCATGATATTATATTCTAACTTTTACAAATCTACAAATAAAAGTTATAAATTGCGTTTAATATTGCTTTAGACATCCTAACGGAAAAATTTTATTTCAAATTTTAAAACGGCTAAATTGTTAATTGACTAAAAAGCATTTGTGATATGAATAGAACTTATTTTAAATCAGTGGGTTTGTCAATTTTTGTTTTTCTGATGTGCATCTCTTTTTCTATTTCTGCGGCTGCTGGCGGCTTTACAAAAGAGGAGCAAAAATGTATAGCAGATTTGCATGAAGCAATGGACGGAGAATTGACTGCAAGCGTCAAGTATGCAGATTACGCAAAACAGGCAGACAAAGAGAAATTATCTTCAATTGCAGCTATGTTCAGGGCTACGTCACGTGCAGAAAGCATTCACTTGGACAATCACAAAAAGGCGTTAGCAGACTTGGGTGCTCCTGCATATAAACCTAAAATTCAGAAATATACGGTTAAGAATACTGCGGCAAATTTAAAAGAGGTAATTGCCGCGGAAAAATATGAGTCCGCCAAAATGTATCCAAAGTTCAAATATGATGCAATGGTTTGCGGTGCAGAAAAAGCGGTTAACAGTTTCAAATATGCAAAAGGGGCAGAGGAAACTCATGCAAAACTTTACGCTCAAGCCCTTGCGCAAATCTCTCATCCGGAGAAACTTGCATCTGTCTATTACCTTTGTCCAACATGCGGCGGAGTGTACACGTCAAGACCTCCAAAAGAGTGTGAAATTTGCGGAGAGCCTTCCTCTAAATTTCTGATAATAAAATAATTGCCGTAATATTTTGAAGTATCACGGCAACCAAGTGTCACACATTTGTGCGCTAATTCTTTAACCTGAGCTATTTTACAACAACTTCTCCTTTCTCTAGGGTGAGTTCTATTGTATTCCCGACAGGTACCTTCTTTGTTATAATTGCCTCTGAGACAGGATCTTCTATGTATTTTTGGATTGCCCGCTTCAAAGGACGCGCGCCATATTGAGGATCATATCCCGCGCTTGCAACAAATTTCTTTGCAGATGGAGAAATCTTAAGTTTGTATCCAATCTCTTCTACTCTTGCATAAACTCCCTTAAGTTCAATGTCAATAATTTTCTCCAAATCCTCTTTTGTCAGCGGATTGAAAAGAATTTGTTCATCCAGTCTGTTTAAAAATTCAGGGGAAAAAGTCTTCTTTATAGCCTTCTCAATAATCTCTTTGTTTTTGCCAACAACATTTCTCTTTGTTGCAGTTGCATAGCCAACTCCGTTGCCAAAATCTTTAAGCTCCTTGCTGCCTATGTTTGAGGTCATTATAAGGATAGTGTTCTTAAAGTCTATGCTCCTTCCGTTACTGTCCGTAAGCCTTCCCTCATCAAGAACCTGAAGCAGCAAATTAAAGATATCGGGGTGAGCTTTTTCTATCTCATCCAGCAACACAACGCTATAAGGTTTGCGTCTGACTTTCTCTGAAAGTTCACCGCCTTCATTATATCCAATGTATCCCGGAGGCGCGCCAATCAATCTGCTTACAGAGAATTTCTCCATAAACTCGCTCATATCAACTCTTATCAAGGAGTCTTCTGTATCAAATAGATAGCGAGCCAGCACTTTTGCCAGCTGAGTCTTTCCAACTCCTGTAGGGCCAAGGAACATAAAGGTCCCGATAGGTTTGTTGGGGTCTTTTAGGCCGGCGCGGTTTCTCTGAATTGCGCGTGTAACTTTCTCAACAGCATCATCTTGTCCGATTATGCTCTCTTTAAGAATATTGCTCATGCTTGCAAGACGCATGCTCTCGCTCTGGGCCAGGCGCTGAATTGGAATCTTTGTGGTCATGCTCAGAACGGCCTCAATATCTTCCTTATCCACAACCGCCGGATTTTTGTCTTGCTTTGCAAACCATTTCTCTTTTGCCTTCTTTAAATCATCCTCCTTCTCCTTAACCATATCTCTGTACAGTGCTGCTTTTTTATAGTCTTGAGCAGCAACAGCTTCCGTCTTCTCCTTTTCTATGACAGAAATAGCGTCTTCTATTTCCGCTACATTTTTAGGCACCTTAAGATTCTTTATATGGGCGCGGCTGCCAGCTTCATCCAAAATATCTATTGCCTTGTCCGGCAGGAACCTGTCAGATACATACCTCTGACTCAGTGATATGCAGCTCTTAAGAGCATCTTCCGTGTAAACAACGTTGTGGTGCTCTTCATATCGTGGCTTTATGTGTTCCAGTATGTTAAGAGTTTGTTTAAAATCCGTAGGCTCTATCATTACCTTCTGAAACCTTCTCTCCAAGGCTCCGTCTTTCTCTATTACTTCCCTGAACTCATCCAGAGTTGTTGCTCCAATGCACTGAATTTCACCTCTTGCTAATGCCGGCTTAAGCATATTTGCGGCATCCAGGGAACCCGCTGCGCCTCCTGCCCCTACAAGAGTATGCATCTCATCTATGAAGAGGATAATGTTATCCGTTTTCTTAATCTCATTGAGAATAGATTTCATCCTCTCCTCAAACTGACCGCGGTACTTTGTTCCCGCTACAATACTTCCAATATCAAGTGAAAATATTTTTTTGTCCATCAAAGAAAATGAGACTTCTTTATTTGCAATTCTAATTGCAAGTCCCTCTGCTATAGCACTTTTGCCAACTCCAGGCTCTCCTATTAGAATAGGGTTGTTTTTCTTTCTTCTTCCTAAAATTTGTGCTACGCGTTCAATTTCCTTCTCTCTTCCAACCACTGGGTCTAATTTTCCCTCAGCTGCAGCCTTTGTAAGATTATAGCCAAAGCTGTCAAGTACAGGAGTATCTGATAAATTGTTTCTATTTGTGTTCTGATTTTTCATGCGCTCTCCGTCTCTTTCTTCTCCATTATCCTCATTATCCGGATTATTTCCGTTCTGTCTGTTTAGCATATTAAATAAATTTCCCACGGCATCGGCGGCGCTGCTTGCAACATTGTCTATAAAATTCTTGGCATCAAAGTCATCCCCGGAACCGCCAAATAAGCCATTATCTTGAGGTTGATCTGACGGTCTTATAAACTTAGATTTGATTACGTCATAATCAATTCCCTTTGTCTGCAAATAGTCAATTGCAGCGCTGTCCTGTCCTCTCATAATTGCAAGCAGGAGATGAAGTGAATCAGGAACTTGGGAATGCAGACTTTTTGCCTCCAGATACATAACTTTTAGAGCATTGCTGCTTGCGGCGGAAAGAGCTATATTAACATCACTGTCGGGAGGTATAATTTGATCAATTCTTACTATTCCCTCAATGGTCTCTTTGAGTTCTTGAATATTCACACCAAGTTCCGCCAGCCTGCTCAAAGCGCTATTATCCCCCTGGCGTATCATGCCTAATATAAGATGGTCAGTCCTAAGTACATAGCTGCCTAAACGCATTGCTTCTTCCTTTGCATAAGCAATAATTTCATTAAGCTTATCAGGTATATCTATATGCATGGGTTTATGTAAATTTCCGCTAAGTTAAGCATTATGCTGAAACCTGAGTGTAAATGTTGATAACTTATCCTCAAAATAGACCCTTTTTCACTTTAATTTCTGCTAAAAAAAGTGTAATTTTGGAACTTCTAAAACAGGCCCCAGGAGGCCTATTAAAAATAGTTAAAGAATGGACGAGAACAAGGATCAGAAAAACACTGGAACCCAGGGAGAAGGGGAGAACCAGGAGAATGAAAATCTGGAGAGCCAGGAGCAGGGGAAAATTCAGAGAATAAACATTGAGGATCAGATGAAAACGGCGTACATAGATTATTCTATGTCCGTTATTGTTGCCAGAGCTCTTCCCGATGTCAGAGACGGTCTTAAACCGGTTCACCGCAGAATCTTATTTGATATGGGTGAACTGGGAATTACGGCAGGCGGCCAGACTAAAAAATCTGCCCGTATTGTTGGAGATGTACTAGGTAAGTATCATCCTCACGGTGACGCCAGCGTATATGATGCCATGGTAAGATTGGCTCAGAGCTGGAGCATGAGATATATGCTTGTATTTGGACAAGGAAACTTTGGTTCCGTTGGAGGAGATCCTCCTGCGGCTCAGCGTTATACAGAGGCCAAGCTTACTCCCATGGGAGAAGAAATTCTTAAGGACCTGGATAAGGACACCGTAGATTTTATCCCAAATTTTGACGGAGAATTTCAAGAGCCTTTGGTATTGCCTGCAAAGGCGCCGCTTCTGTTGCTAAACGGAGCAAGCGGAATTGCAGTTGGTATGGCTACAAATATGCCGCCTCACAATTTGAATGAGGTTTGTGACGGAATCATTGCATATATAGATAATAATGACATCACGACAGATGAACTTATGCAGTACATCAAGGGACCCGATTTTCCTACAGGAGGCACTATACTTGGCCTTCAGGGAATCAAGGAAGCCTATGAGACTGGCCGCGGAAGAGTCATTGTCAGAGGCAAGACAGAGGTTGAGATAAATGAAAAGAGCGGAAGAGAGACTATCGTGATAAAAGAAATTCCTTACCTGGTTAACAAGGCAGAGCTTCTTAAGCAGATAGCTAACTTGGTTGAGGATAAGAAGATAGATGATATTGTCTATGTTAATGATGAGAGTGATCGCAAGACGGGAATGAGGCTTGTTGTTAAGCTTAAGGTTGGGGCCATGTCTAGCGTTGTCCTAAATAACTTGTACAAAATGACAGAGTTGCAGAGCAGCTTCCCTGTTAATAATGTTGCTCTTGCAGACGGACGTCCAAGATTGTTAAACCTTAAGCAGCTTATTAAATACTTTGTGCGTCACAGACATGAGGTTATTGTAAGACGCTCAAAGTTTGAGCTTAGGAAAGCAGAGGCAAGAGACCACATTGTTGTAGGCTTGTTAATTGCGCTGGATAATATTGATGAAGTTATTAATATCATCCGTTCTTCCAAGACCGTGGATGAGGCAAAGTCCAGATTGATGGACAAGTTTAAGTTGTCTGATATTCAGGCTACTGCAATTGTAGAGATGAAATTGAGACAATTGACCGGCTTGGAGAGAAGCAAGTTGGAAGATGAGAGAAAAGAGCTGGAAGCTACTATCAAGAGGCTTAAAGATATTCTTGCCGATATTAATTTGCAGATGGGCATCATTAAGGATGAACTTCTGGATTTGAAGAAGAGATTTGGAGATCCAAGACGTACGGATATTGTTCCAATGGAGGGAGAATTTAATCCGGAGGATTTCTATGCAGATGAGGATGTGGTTATTACAATTTCACATCTTGGATACATAAAGAGAACTCCTCTTGCAGATTACAGGCTTCAAAACAGAGGCGGGATTGGTTCAAAGGGCAGTTCTACAAGAGATGAAGATTTTATTGAGCACATATACGTTGCCAACATGCATAGCACCATGTTGTTCTTTACAAAGAACGGAAGATGTTTCTGGTTAAAGGTTTATAACATTCCGGAAGGTAATAAGACCAATAAGGGAAGAGCTATTCAGAATGTTTTGAGCATAGAAAACGGGGACAGCGTCCGTGCCTACATAAACGTAAAGTCCCTTGAGGATGAAAGTTACATTAACGGTAATTATGTTGTGCTTGGCACAAAACGCGGGGTTGTAAAGAAAACAAGTCTTGCGGAGTATTCACACCCTAGAACTACAGGGGTTAACGCGGTGAATATCAGAGAAGGGGATGAATTACTGGATGCAATTTTGACCAACGGAAAGAGTCAGATAATGGTTGCTGCCAGAGAGGGTAAGTGCGTCAGGTTTGATGAGGACGGAGTAAGAGCAATCGGCAGAACCGGAACAGGCGTGCGCGGCATCAATATTGAAGATGATAATGAAGTCATTGGATTAATTGCTGTTAATCCCGATACCGTTAAGGAGAAGAATGAAACAATTCTTGTTGTTAGTGATAACGGCTACGGCAAGAGAAGTGATTTGGATGACTATAGAATCACTCACAGAGGAGGCAAGGGAGTCAAGACTATCAACGTTACTGAGAAGACTGGCAAACTTATTGCTCTTAAGGTGGTTAGTGATGAGAATGATTTGATGATTATTAATAAGTCAGGCATCACAATAAGGGTTGCAACTTCAGATATAAGGGTTGCCGGCAGGGCCACACAAGGTGTCAAACTTATCAATATCAGGGCAAAAGACAGTATCGCAGCAGTTTGCGTTGTTCCTAAGAGTGATGATAAGGCGCCTGAGGAAGATGGAGGTTCAGAACAAAATAAAGCGGTTGAGGGTGGTGAGAACAGTACTCCGGAGGAGGAAAAGTAGTCTGTCGGGAGTATTATTGATAAAAAGTACTTAGATTTGTGACCGTTTTTTAAGAATAAAATATTTACAGATTTATAGAAATACAAATTTTAAATTAGTTATATGAAAAAGTTATTTATCTCATTGGCTCTTGTGCTGCTTTGCGTTGCGCAAGCAAACGCACAATCAAAAGAGGCTGAGTCTGCATTGAAGGGACTTGCAAAAGCTAAAGAAACTTCTCAAAATCCTAAAAAGGCTGACAAGTCTGACACATGGATGAAATTGGGAAATGCATACACTTCATGCTACGATGCCCCAATCAACGGACTATGGGTTGACGCACCTCAGATGCAAGTTAAGCTTTTGCTTAAGGATCAGACGGTTACTGGCTCAGAGAAGAAAGAGGTTAATGGTCAGCAGCTTACAGCTGACAGCTATGCCGACAAAGACCTTTATTATGATGCATCCGGCAAACTATATGCATGGGTGATTAAACAACCTACATTGAAGGATGAGGATGCTCTTGAATGTGCTTTTAATGCATACAAAAAAGCTGCGGAGTTGAATGCTTCCAAGAGTGATTTGAGTGCTGCTTTCAAAGCTGTAGGACAGAGATTCTGGGGAGCTGCAATTAGCGCATCCAGACTTGGAGATAACAAGTCAGCTTCTGTATATTTTGAGAAATCTTTTAACGCTACTTCTGAACCTTCAGTTGCTGTTGTTGATACAATGGCTCTTTACAATGCCGGCGTAACTGCTTCTATGTCAAAGGACAATGATAGGGCAATCGCTCTATTGAACAAGTGCTTGGATTTGAATTACGATGGCGGCGGAGAGGCTTACGCATATATTTCTGCTGCTTACAAGCAGAAGAGAGATACCTCAAAGGCAAAGGAAATATTGTCATTAGGATTTGCTAAACATCCAACAAATCAGAGTATTCTTATTGAGCTTATCAATACATATTTGAGCACAAAAGATAATCCTGATAAAGTATTGGAGTTCATCCATACAGCTCAGAAAAATGAACCTACAAATGCATCCTTGATTTACACAGAGGGTAACATTTACAAGACTTTAAAGAAATATGACAAAGCGGTTGAGTGCTATGAAAAGGCTTTGCAAGTAGATCCTTCTTATGTATATGCACCGTTTGCAGAGGGCGATACTTATTATTCTATGGGTCTTGAGCTTCAGGAAAAAGCTGCAATGGAAACAGATGATTCTAAATATAGTGCTCTTAATGAGCAACTTAACCAGTGCCTTGAGAAGGCAATTGTTCCTTTTGAGAAGGCTTTCTCAATTGCAAAGGACAATGAGGTTAAGAAGTATTGCGCAGAGTATTTGAAGAATATCTTCTTCCGTTTCCGTGAGAAGAATGAGACTTACAAGGCAGGATACGATAAGTATAATAAGTTCCTTGATGAGGCTGGCAAATAATCAGCAGAGTTGAAAAATATAAAAACCGCTCCGAATCTCGGAGCGGTTTTTTTTTAGATTTTTATTTCAAAAACTAGGACTCTCTGCAGTTTGTTTACTGCTGAGGGTTCTCACCTGCAGGATTTTGCGGAGCTGCTGGAGCTGCGCCCTGAGGGTGATTAGCCTTAGATGTTGCAACTGCAACGTTAATGGTTCTGCCCATATGCTCTGAACCGTTAAGTGCTGCTATAGCTTTTTCAGCTGCTGCATCATCCGGCATCTCAACAAATCCGTAACCTCTGGATCTGTGAGTGTCTCTGTTAATAATAATCCTGGCTGAAGATACTTCCCCATAGGGAGCGAATAATTGCTCTAAGTCTTCTCTTCTTGCTTTAAAACTTAGGCTGGATACAAAAATGTTCATTGTAAAAGTTGTTTTGTTTTGTTGTAACAAATCTAACAATTTTTAACTGAAAATGCAAATTATCTACTATAACCTCGTTTATATGGGTTTCCTTCATAATAATTTATGTATGCTCTGATGGCCGTTCTTGTTCCGCCCGGTGTTGGATAGTCTCCGCTGAAGTACCAGTCTCCGCTATTTTTTGGACATGCCTTATGAAGATTTTCTATGCTTTGGAAAACAACTTTAACATTACATTTTAAGCCTTCAGGTGTTACCAGCTGTGCAATTTTTTTGGAGATTTCTTCCTCTGTAAAAGGTTCATATATTTCTTTTACAAAATTCTGGATATGAGGCTTTGCTGCAGAATTATCCTTTCCGGCATAATTGCTTGTGCTCACAAATTCTGACAGCGGCTTGTTGTCCGCGCTCTTGCATTTTTTGTAAACGTCGCTCAATATTTTCTCCATTCCGCGTTCTTTAATTAGGGCAACGGCGGCATTAAACGCAATGAATTCTCCCATTCGGCTCATGTCTATACCATAACAATCCGGATATCTGATTTGTGGAGAAGAAGAAATAATGATAATCTCTTTTGGCTCTAATCTGCTGAGAATCTTTATAATACTTTGCTTTAACGTGGTGCCTCTTACAATACTGTCATCTATTACCGCAATAGTATCCTTTTTTGGAACAATGCTATTGTAAGTGATATCGTAAACGTGTGCGGCAAGGTCATTCCTTGTGCTTCCCTCCGCTATAAAGGTCCTCATCTTAATATCCTTAATAGCAAGCTTTTCCGTCCTTACCTTGCGTGCAAGTATTTCCTTAATTGCATCATTTTCTACGTTGAAAATATCTCTGTTTTTATTCTCTTTATTCCCGACAGATTTATTTTGAATTTTTTCTATGTCAAGAAATTTTTCTTCATTAAGTTTCTCATTAAGTCCCTCTATCATACCATAATACGCAACCTCTGCAGTATTTGGAATAAAAGAAAAAACAGTGTTGTCAAAGCCTCCGGTTGATGCGGTCAAAATTTGAGGGGCAAGCAATTTGCCAAGCATTTTTCTTTCCCTGTATATTTCCGCATCGGAACCTCTGGAAAAATATATTCTCTCAAAGGAGCAAGGCTTTGGATTGCTGGGTTTTATGATGCAGCTGATATTCATGAATCCGTCGCGATGAATTGTAATAGCCTCTCCTGCAGTTAGTTCTTTAATCTCATCAAATTTTACATCCATTGCGGTTTGTATTGCGGCACGTTCAGATGCGGCTACAACAACCTCATTATCATAATAGTAATAGCAAGGACGAATTCCCCATCTGTCTTTGAATACAAAACTCTCTCCGCTGCCTGTTGCGCCAACTATGCAAAAGCCTCCGTCCCAGGTTTTAGACGCCTCTGAGATAACTCCCTCCATATCTATGTTTTCCTCAATTTTCTGGTTCAGCTCCGCACCTCTAAATCCCTGATTTTTAAACTTTTTATAGAGGTCATTATGGTGCTCGTCCAGCAGACATCCCATCTGTTCCAGGATAAGAAAAGTATCTGCATCGCTGCGGGGATGCTGGCCTTGTCCAATAACCATGTCAAATAACTCCTCTTCATTTGTCAGATTGAAGTTTCCGGCAAGGCAAAGATTGCGGGTGCGCCAGTTGTTTCTTCTTAGGAAAGGATGCACGTATGACATACCGCTTCTCCCTGTGGTACTGTATCTTAAGTGGCCAATATATACTTCTCCAATGTACGGCAGGTCTTCTGTTTCCAAGGTTGTTTTCTTTGCTGTTTCTATCTCTTTATGAACGTTGTCAAAACACTCCGCAATTGCTGTATTGCCCAGCGCCCTCTCTCTGAATATATATTCATTTCCGGGTTCTGCATTAATCTTAATGCATGCAAGTCCGGCACCCTCCTGCCCGCGGTTATGCTGTTTCTCCATCATAAGATACAGTTTATTAAGCCCATACGAGTATGTGCCGTATTTCTTTTTGTAGTAAGAAAGAGGTTTAAGAAGGCGGATTAGTACAACGCCGCACTCGTGTTTGATTTGCTCGCTCATGTTAAAACGTTTTGGATAATGTTTATAGATGACCTTTGACAGCGTGCAAATGTACCTAAAAATTCATAAATTTGAGGACTAATAATATATAGAAATCAACAATTAACCGTTTGAATTGTTTAAATGTTTTTAGCTAAGCGGTTAATCATTTTTTTATTTGAATAAATATAAAATATAAAATTATGGATAGCAAAATTTTGACAACGGCAAAGCAGTGGCTCGGAGAGGGTTACGATGCCGCAACAAAAGCAGAAGTGAAAAAAATGATTGACGGAGACCCTAAGGTTCTGGAAGATGCATTTTATAAAACTTTGGAGTTTGGGACCGGGGGACTAAGAGGAGTCATGGGTGCCGGTACAAACAGGATGAATAAATACACTGTGGGGATGGCAACGCAAGGCTTTGCAAATTATTTGATTAAAGCATTCGGCCCGGCCTCAAAAAATCCGCTTAAACAGATTAAAGTTGCAATTTCTTTTGACTGCAGAAATCACAGTAAAGAATATTCAAGGCTTGTAGCGGACATATTTGCCGCTAACGGATTTAAAGTATTCTTGTTTAGAGATTTACGTCCAACTCCGGAATTGAGTTATACTATTCGTCACCTGCATTGTCAGGGTGGTGTTATGGTTACGGCTTCTCATAATCCAAAGGAGTACAACGGTTACAAGGCTTATTGGGATGACGGCGCGCAGGTAATTGCTCCTCACGATACGGGAATTATCAAAGAGGTAAATAAAATAAAGTCTCTTTCTCAAGTTATGTGGGGATGTGCCGGGGCAAAAAAAGATTCATCTAAAGTGAAGGGTGCAAAGAAAGTTGCCGTAATGGACTGTGGAAAAATGAGTTGCAAAGGGAGTATAAAAATGATTGGTGCGGAAATTGACAAAGCTTATTTAAGAGACTTGTCCACTCTTCATCTCTCTCCTCTTGCCGTAAAGCATCACAAGAACATGAAAGTTGTATACACACCTCTGCATGGAACAGGTATCAAAATTATTCCGCGTGCTTTAAAGGATATGGGCTTTGTAAATGTGAATATAGTTAAGGCTCAGGCAATTAATGATGGTAATTTTCCTACGGTAGAATCTCCAAATCCAGAGAATCCTTCAGCTATGAAGATGGCTGTTGATCTTGCAAATAAGGTTAAGGCAGACTTGGTTTTGGCTTCTGATCCGGATGCAGACAGAGTAGGTATGGGCATAAGAAATGACAAAGGAGAAATTGTGCTGCTTAACGGAAATCAAACTAACTCCATTTTAACTTATTATGTACTAAGGCGTTGGAGTGAAACCGGAAAACTAAAGAGGAGTAAAAAATTCCCTTATACAATAAAAACTATCGTGACTACAAATTTGATTTCAGACATTGCAGAAAAATTTGGAGTTAAATGTTATAATGTCCTTACAGGTTTCAAGAATATTGCGGAGGTTGTAAAACATAATGAGGGGAAGGGAATATTTGTTTGCGGCGGGGAGGAGAGCTTTGGCTTTAGCTTGGGCGAGTTTGTCAGGGATAAGGATGCGCCTATAACTTGTTCAATTATATGTGAATGCGCTGCATGGTGCGCAGACAATAAGATGACAATGTGGGGCTTGCTTCAACTGATTTACAAAGAGTTTGGGCAGTATGATAACTGGCTGTGCCAATACACTTTTAAGGGGATAGAGGGAGCAAAAAAAATTGCCGGAATAATGGAGAAGTTCAGAAGCAATCCTCCAAAGAAATTGGCCGGTTCTCCTATTGTTGTTTATAAAGATTTTGATAAGGGAAACAATTACGCACCTGAGGTTAAGCTGGCTAAGTCCAATGTGCTTCAATATATTGCAAAGGATGGAACTATGGTCTCTTTAAGACCTTCCGGTACTGAGCCAAAGATTAAATTTTATTTTGAGACTCGCTGCAAAGAGAGCGGAGAGGCTGCCAAAAAGAAGGCTTTGCTTGATAAAGAATTTTTGCAGAAATAAATATTGTGTAAATGATTTCATGCGGGCAAGTTCCTGCATTAATAATTTGATTAATGGGAAAAATTTTTTCAAAGAGAGTCTGGCAGCTGGCTCTTATAATGTCTTTTTGGTTTGTTATTTCATTTATAACCAATATATTAGGGCCACTTATTCCGGATATCATCAATAATTTTTCCCTTAAGAATCTTGCTCTTGCAGGTTTCATTCCAACCTCATTTTTTGTAGCCTATGCAGTTATGTCAATACCTGCCGGGTTGATGATTGAGAAGTGGGGGGAGAAGCGTGTTTTATTTGCTGGTTTTTTGATGCCGTTTATCGGTTCTCTGCTCTTTGCTTTTTTGCATACATATCCTGTTCTTCTTTGCTCATGTTTTATTATAGGCTTGGGAATGGCTATGCTTCAGACGGTTCTGAATCCGCTGCAAAGAACCGTTGGAGGAGAAGAAAACTACGCATTTGTTGGTGAACTTGGTCAGCTGGTTTTTAGCTGCGCTTCTTTTATAAGTCCGCTTGTTTACACTTACTATGTAAAAAATCCAATGTTAATTGCACCTCCGGAATTGCCGTGGGTTTCTCTGTATTACCTGTTTGCAATAATATTGGTTGTAATGCTTTGCGCTGTCCTTTTGTGCAAGTTTCCCAAAATTGAGCTTAATGAAGATGAAAAAAGCGGAAGCAAATCCTCTTATTTTGAGCTATTTAGGAAGAGATATGTATGGCTGTTTGCGCTAGGTATTTTTTGCTACGTAAGTACCGAGCAAGGAACTTCTATCTATATGAGCACATTTTTGGAGAAGTATCATGATGTTAATCCTCAGGTACTTGGCGCACATACGGTTGCATATTTCTGGGGCTCTATGCTAGTGGGCTGCGTGCTTGGACTCGTATTATTAAAACTGTTTGACAGCAAAAAACTTTTGCGCTGCAGCGGCTATTTGGCTTCAGTGCTTTTGGCAGTTGCATTATTTGGCTCCCGACAGACTGCACTTTTCTGCTTCCCCGCAATTGGATTCAGCATCTCAATGATGTACTCCATAATATTCTCATTAGCACTTAATTCCGCAGCAGAACATCATGGCTCATTTGCCGGAATTCTCTGCTCTGCTATTGTAGGCGGAGCCGTAGGTCCGCTTTTAGTAGGGCTTCTAGCTGATTGGACAGGAAGTTTAAGGATAGGAATGTTTCTTATCTTTGCATTCATTTTTTACATGACCTCCATTGGATTTTGGGCAAAACCAATTGTCTCCAATAAGACAATGCTGGATAAAAAGTAAAAATAATTTAAGGGGGTTGTAGCTCAGTTGGCTAGAGCGCAGCGTTCGCAACGCTGAGGTCGCGGGTTCGATTCCCGTCAACTCCACAAAAAAAGCAAGCATTTCGCTTGCTTTTTTTGTGGAGTTACATGGATTAAAAATCTCTTAGACGAGCAGCTTTTAGCTGCGAGTCCGCGCCGCAGGCACCGCGCCACGTGGCGCGGGTTAAAAGCTACCTAGCTTTGCAATATGCTGTATATAAGCAATTAATAAACAGACTTTCCATTAGCGATGGGTCTATATCCAAAATTTATTAGTAGTCAACAGGTTATATATGACCGTAATTTAAATCTGCCTATATTTTCTTGAAATTTCCAGTTTTTTCCCATCTACCATGACGTATGTTGCCGTTCTTTCTGTTATATGATTGGTGTTAACCAAATATGAGCGATGTATCCTTTCAAATTGTTTATCCATAACTTCACTCCACCTGGAAATTTTCATTTTAGTTCTGTATGATGTATCTCCAATTGTGTGTACCCAAACCTCATCATCATTTGATTCAATATAGGTTATATCATTTATTTTTATTGTTATCTTCTTTCTATCAGAAATAAAATCAAATGTTTTATCACTTTGGTATGTTTCCCGTGATGATATAGGGAATATCTTTATTTCTAAATAATTATTAAGAATAATGAATGCCGCAGCAGTCAATAAAATAAATACAGGGTTTACTAGAATCGCATCAGGTTGTTGCATATTGCGGAGATACCATTGGGAGCAAAATATGCCTAGATAGATTACAATAAAGACTGTGATGGTAAGTATTATTGAATTTTTAATTCCCTCTTTCTTATTTTTAAAGGAAATATCTTTTTTAAGGTATTGTGCCAAAAGTACGCCTGGAAGCATTGAGCAAGAAATAAAGATAGCTTCAGAGAATTTGTAGTGGGTGCTTATCAACATTAAACTAAGCAAGAGCATAGCTACTCCCCAATATAATATGTGAAATTGTAACTTGTTCATATTATGCCTATTACATCATTGTATAACTATTACATTCACTTGTTGCAGAACGCTTTGTTTTTTGTGCTGATAAATTGACATTATTTCTAGTTTCACTCATACAAAAATGGCAATTTTATTTATAAAAAAACAGTCGTCTTGGATTCAAAAGGTGAGATAGATGGATTTGACACATGAATAGCGGGTTTTAATAATATCATTTTTCCTATTTGCACATATTTTTGCGCTTTAAAAATATGAAATGCGTTTCTTCCCATAATAATAAATACTTGTTTAATAATTAATTATTAACTTAAAAAATTACAACTATGTTTCAATTATTTTATGCTGGCGGACCAGTAGGAATGTCCGTAATAACTATTTTATTTGTAGCAATTTGTCTTTCTGCGTGGAAGGCTCCGGCTTGGGTAAAAGAGTTTGGAATTTTGGCAATGCTGGTTGGAGTTGTTTACAGCTTGTTGGGTGCCTTTCAGTTATGTGCGGCTATCCAAGTTGCTGCAATGCCGCCTGCCAGTGTTATGGCAGGGGGAATTAAAGTGTCCCTTATCCCGGTAATTTATGGCATTGTAGTCTATGCTATCTCTTTGGCCATACGTATTATTCAAAAGCCTAGGATATAGTTAAAATTATTAGATGACGATGTCATTCTGTGCTGTTATTAAGCACTATCTGTGATAATTAATAATAACATATTTAAGTTGTTATTTAACTCCTTGTTGTTGTTGCTTACAATAGCATCACAGTCAGTCCTTGCCCAGCGTACTGTTAAGCAAACAATTGTAGATAAAAACAATATGCCTATTACAGACGTTGTGGTGTATATATCAAAACTTACGGATACAACTGAGATTATTGGACACACAGTATCAGATAATATGGGCGTATTTACATTTAACTTACCAATAGGACAATGGGAGCTGAAATACTCAAGCCTTGGCTATAAAACGTCCATCGGAACTTTAGAAATTGAAGACAAGTCTTCAGATACTCTGACTTTGGCGACAAAAATTCTGGAAGATGATAATATTCTCTTAAAAACGCTTATTGTCCGGGCAAATAGATATAACTCAAAAATAGATCATTTAAGTATTTTGTTCTCTCCAGCGCAAATAAGCAAATCAAAAACTGCAAGAGATCTAATGTTAAATGTCCCTTTTTTAATTGTGAATAAAATTTCAAATACTCTTTCATCGGTAGATGGGAAGAATGTACTGATACTGATTAACGGCGTTAAGGCGAGTGATCAGGATTTATTGATTATTCCTCCGAAAAAAATAATCAAGGCTGATTATTACGATGTTCCACCAGCAAAATATACAGATTCAAAAAGGGTTCTTAACATAACAACCGGCAATTTAGATTCTGGTATATCAGGCAATATTTTCTTAAATGTAACTAGCTTTTTCTCCGATTTTACCCCGTATTTCTCATACATCCATGGCCATAGTCAGTTTACATTGGGATACAATTTTCACTTAAATAGAGTCTTGTGCGGCATACAAGACTCATATCAAGATTGTTATAGCTATGATTTAAAATCGGACAAATACATGTATTCCCTTTTTAAGAAGGAAAAAAACTGGGGAACGCAAAATGCAGTATATGCCGGCTATACAAATTCAATAGAAAATTCTCATGTCTTTCAAGTAAAAATTAATCTTAGTTATGCTACAGATAACTATGATGATAAAAGAAATATTAGCACATCTGTAAATAGTACTATGGAAAGCTTTAACGGATTTAGAAACAGCCATATATATAGCATGTCTCCCAAAGCAGATATTTATTATTCAAAAAACATTAATAGAAAAACTCTTTTGTCCGCTAACTTGGTTGGTACCCTTTATCACAATACTCAAAAAATCATATCAGGGGAATCAAGCATGACTGTCTTTAATGATAGCCTGAACTTGCACAATGATAAAAAATCAATTATTGGCGAGGTGATTTGCGAATATAATGGAAATGCTAATTTAAGTTATTCAATTGGATATAAGGCAAATGTAGCATGGATGGACTACAATGTAAGTAACTCTATAAAAAATGATAATAAAACGCAGTATATCAATCAGACCCATTCATTATTTGCTGAAATCAAAGGAACAGTATACGGGTTTAATTACAGAATAAGTCTTAATGACAATTTCATTTGGAGCAAAAATGACAGCAACAAAGAACGCCAAAATATCTTTTCTCCTACAATCCTAATCGGCCGCAAAATAGGTCAATCTCTTCAGATCAGATTAAAATTCACCTCAAAACCTATAAATCCCTCATCCTCACAAATATCCAATAATACAATTTATCTGATGAGCAACATGGTTAGTACAGGAAATACAAAATTAAGAAGCGCTAAAGAGAATTATTTGTCATTTATTGCGGATTATGAAAACACATACTTTAATCTTGGAATGAATGTATTTGTTATCAAGGCTAGAAGAAGTATTTTCAGCAACTTCCTTATTGACAGCATAAATAACAAACCAGTCATTGTTGCGCGCCCTGAAAATGCGGCGTTAGACAACGAATTTGGAGTTGAAGGAGATTTCTCTCTGCATCCACTAGAATCGTTGAATATTACTTATTCCATCAAAAGCATTTACCATTCATTTAAACCTAACCAAGCAACTAAAGCATACAATAAGTGGTGTTTTCCAATGTTTTTATCTATAAACTACACATTTAAAGCTTTTACTTTCAGTTACTATCAGAAGTTTAAGAGTAATTATCTTGAAAATATACATGTGCTTGGTGTAGAAAAAGTTGCATACTTTACAATTGACTATGCTTACAAAAATTTTGATTTTGGTATTGCTTACTATTTTCCATTTGGCAAGGATAATTATTATAATAAAACAACACCTCAGAGTGCTATAATTCACAATACTGATGCCCGTTTGAGGAGCAAAGAAAGAACCATCGGTTTTACTTTTTCATGGCACTTTCATAAGGGATCCAAATATCATATTAACAGAAAATTAAACAATTCCGATGACGACGCCGGGACCTATGGAAATGTGCATTAGCTATCATCATATACAATATCCTGGTAATAAGTGACTAATAAGCAGATTCCTCATTATTGGCTAATGGTGCGTTAAGAATTTGTTAGTATGAAGTTTGTTATGGAAGGCTGTAATTTTTTATTTTTGTAAAAATAAACTATATGACAAAGACAATATATTTGGCAGGCGGATGTTTCTGGGGGACAGAGCATTATCTTAAGATGGTGAATGGCGTAATGAACACCGAGGTGGGATTTGCAAACGGGCATACGGAGAATCCGTCTTATAAGGATGTGTGCACGGACAAGACGGGTTTTGCTGAAACCGTTAAGGTTGTATATGACCAGAATGTGCTGCCGCTTAGCAAGTTGCTTGATATCTTTTTTAAGGCAATAGATCCTACAAGTCTGAATCAGCAGGGACATGATAAGGGTACGCAATATCGTACCGGTATATATTATGTTGATAATGAGGATAAAATTGTGATTGAAGAAGCTGTCGGGAAATTAACTGAAATATATTCAAAGCCTATTGTGCTGGAGGTTAGCCCTTTGAGGAATTTTTACAATGCGGAGGAGTATCATCAGGATTATCTTGACAAGAATCCAATGGGTTATTGCCATCTCAGCCAAGACCTTTTCATTTATGCCAAGAAGGCAAATTAATGCTTTAAAATGTTGTTATTATGGGTGTAGCGGTAAATGTTTTTTTGTAAATTCGCACCTATAAGCCTTTTATTAGACATGAAGCGAACACTGTTTATAGCTGTTCTACTACTTATCTCTTTTTATTTTTGCCCTCTAAATGCATTTGCAGAGTCTTATGTAGAGGAGTCAGAAATTGAGATTTCAGATGTGCATAATAAGGCTTTATCAAGTAAAGAAATCTTACTTACTTCTCAATCTGATTCAATAATATTTCTTGCAGATATGTACTATCCTCCCTATGAGTTTATAAATACCAAAGGAGAGTCTGCCGGATTCAATGTGGATTTAACCAGGCTTATTATGAAGCGTCTGGGAATCAGTAAATTCCGTATTATATCCATGGATTGGCCGGAAGTTCTTAAATACTATGATTTACACAATCAATCCGTTATCATTGGTATGAACTGGACGGTAAAAAAGAGTCAGAAGTATAATTATGGACCCGTTCACAATTATTTAAAACACTGCGTTTTATACAGGCGCGGAGGTAATAAGATAACCTCTTTTTCTCAGCTTGTGGGCAAAAAGGTTCTTGTTGAATCAGGTACAAGCATGGAGGAAATGCTTTTGGCAGTGGGACTTGGAAAGGATGTTACAACTGTAAATGACTATGGTCCAGGCATACTGAATCTATCCAAGGGAAAATATGATGCAGTTGTATGTGAGGAGGAAGTTGCAAGGTATTTTCTTAATTCTCTGAAAATAAAGAATATAAAAATCTCTGATATGCACCTTCCAATTCAGAGATATTGTTATGTGGGGCGTGATACCGCGCTAATGCGCAAAATAGATAACGTCCTGGAAAGGATGAATACGGATGGAAGCTATGAAACATTGACCGACAAATGGTTCCCTCATAATAATAATTTTTACGTTCCGGCGGCGGTTTATATTATTCTTGCCGTTCTTCTTTTTGCAGCTCTTATTCTTGCTCTCTTTACATGGTTATTAAGCAGGCGTGTGGATAAAGCTGAGTCCGCGTTAAATGGGCGCGGCAAGCAAATGGCGCTGGCTCTTAAGTCTTCCGGTGTGGTATATTGGGAATTTGATGTTAAATCAAATATCTTAAGAACATATAATGACCCGGTTATGAACTTTAATGATGGGGAGGAAATAGACCAGGATGAATACTTTAAAAAGGTGAAAATTAGAGACACCAGAGATATGCAGCTGATGATAGATAAACTTAAGAGCGGGAGCAATGAAAACTTATATTCAGAAGTTCAGCTTTGGTTTGAAGGTGATAGTAAGTGGCATCACTGCACAACCACCGCAAGCCCGCTTGAGGTTAGAAAGGACGGTGTTGTTACTAAGTTTGTTGGATTCAGGCGTGATAATACCACGCTTGTAGAAGTGCAGCAAGAACTTAAGGTAGAGATGGAGAAGGCCAAGGAGGCAGACAAGTTGAAGTCAGCATTTTTGGCAAACATGAGCCATGATATCAGAACCCCTCTGAATGCTATAGTTGGGTTTGCCAATCTGCTCCAAGAAGGGGATGATGACCAGGAGAGCAAGAATGAGTATATCAGTCTGATTAACAGCAATAGCGAATTGCTTTTAAGGTTGGTCAATGATATATTGGATCTTTCAAAGATTGAAGCCGGAGCTGTTCAAATTGCTGAACAGGAATTTGACATGTCAAAGTGTTTTGCAGATACCGTGAGTTCTGTAAGGAGTAAAGTGCCGGCCGGGGTGAGGCTTGTTGAGAACAATCCGTATAATGAGTGCATCATATGTTCTGATTGCCAGAGAATATCCCAGATACTTACAAATTTCATAACAAACGCAATTAAATATACTCCCCACGGAACAATTACAGCCTCATATATTTATGAGAACGGTGGGGTCAAGATTGCAGTATCGGATACAGGCATTGGCATTCCCGAAGAGAAGCAACACCGTATATTCCAGCGGTTTGAGAAACTTGATAACTTTGCTCAGGGTACAGGTCTGGGTCTCTCCATATGCAAGGCAATAGTTGACACGTGCGGGGGTAAGATAGGTTTTTCTTCTAAAGAAAATAGAGGTTCAACATTTTGGGCTTGGATTCCTTGCAAGCGTTTAATTATATGATAATGAAAACTTTTTTATGCGACAAAAAGGTTAGCAAAACATGCAGGGTGATTTTTGTTTTTTTCTCTATGACGCTTTTCTCCTGTTATTTTGCTGAGTATGCTTATTCTAAAAATACGGATACATCTGTCGCTGAGTCAGGCATGGTGAATGAGGCAGCAGTCTCCATTCCATCTGATTCAATTATTTTTCTTGCGGATAAATATTATCTCCCGTACGAGTTTGTGGATAAGAACGGTGAAGTTGCCGGCTTTGATGTGGATTTGACTAATGCTATAATGAAGAGGCTGGGAAGAACAGATTACAGAATTCAAGCGCTGCCGTGGCCGGAACTCCTGGATTATTATAGTAGTCACAAGAAATGTGTAATAATGGGTATGAATCGTATTGGGACCAGGGAGGACAAATATACTTTTGGTCCCGTTCATAACTATCTGTCTCATTGTATAGTATATAGAGATAATTCAAACAGGTTTATATCTCTGTCTCAGCTTGTAGGTAAAAAGGTCATTTTGGAAAACAGCGGCAGCGAAGAGGAGATTATGAGGGCAATGGGGCTAAGCAGTGAGATTGTTGGGGTGGACGATTATGAAATCGGTTTTAAAGAGCTTTCTGCAGGGAGCTTTGATGCTTTGGTTTGTGATTATGATCTTGCAAATTACTATATCAAATCCTTAAAAATTCGCAATCTGCAAGTTAAGGATTTAAAGATGCCTCGGCAAAGATTATCTTATGTGCTAATGGACAGCACGCTTATGTATCAGATTGATACTGCAATGTCCGGCATGAGGAAGGACGGAAGTTATGATGTTATTTTTGATAAATGGTTTTCTGCTCAGAGTACAATAAGGATACCTGGCTATCTGTATATCACTTTGGCAATTCTGTTATTTGTTGCCGGCTTGCTTGCTATATTTATTTGGGCGCTCCGCAAGAAAGTTGAAAAAGCAAAGAAAGAGCTACATGACAGGGGCAGACAGTTGGCACTTGCATTGAATGCCGGAGATGTAACAGTATGGGGATACGATGTGAAATCTAGACGATTCTTTAATGTGGAGTGTGATTATTTTCCTCCCGACGGAAGACTATTTGAGGATGAAGTCAAATATTTTCATCCTAGGGATAAACAACTGTTTATCAATACTATGAATTGCCTTATCGCAGGAGATATTCCGCCCAAGAAACTTGTCTTCAGACTGGATCATTCTGCATCCGGTAATTGGCAATATACAGAGAAAGAGTTTGCGCAAATCAAAAACGGCAATGATGAGGTAATTACAATAATTGGAACCCACAGAGATATCACTTCATCTGTCTATATTCAAAAAAGACTTAAAGAGAATATTTTAAAGAATGATATGGCTATCAAGGCCTCAGGTCTTGTATACTGGGAAATGAACAGACCTGCAGATACTTTTACAACATTCAACGATCCTGCCGCCGGATTTGTTAACGGAAAAATTTTTAAGACTGACGATTACTTTAGTTTGACTAAAATACGAAATATCAAGGGATTAGATGAAATGAGAAACGGAATGGCGTCTGGGGTTGTAAAGGATTTTGTATGTGATGCAAAGATATGGATAGAGCGGGATAATAAGTGGCATTATTGCACAACAAGCGCAACGCCATTTGATGTGGGACCTGACGGATTAGTTGTAAAGTATGTAGGATTTCGCAAGGATAATACGGAAATGGTTGAAATCCAGGATGATTTAAAAAGGGAGATGGAGAAGGCAAAGGAGGCAGACAAGTTGAAGTCAGCATTTTTGGCAAACATGAGCCATGATATCAGAACCCCCCTGAATGCTATAGTTGGGTTTGCCAATCTGCTCCAAGAAGGGGATGATGACCAGGAGAGCAAGAATGAGTATATCAGTCTGATTAACAGCAATAGCGAATTGCTTTTAAGGTTGGTCAATGATATATTGGATCTTTCAAAGATTGAAGCCGGAGCTGTTCAAATTGCTGAACAGGAATTTGATATGTCAAGGTGCTTTGCGGATACCGTAAGCTCTGTAAGGAGCAAAGTGTCTGCCGGGGTAAGGCTTGTTGAGAACAATCCGTACAAGGAGTGTATCATATATTCCGATTGTCAGAGAATATCTCAGATTCTTACAAATTTCATAACAAACGCAATTAAATATACTCCACATGGAACAATTACAGCCTCATATATTTATGAGAACGGTGGGGTCAAGATTGCAGTATCGGATACAGGCATTGGCATTCCCGAAGAGAAACAACACCGTATATTCCAGCGGTTTGAGAAACTTGATAACTTTGCTCAGGGTACAGGCCTTGGTCTCTCCATATGCAAGGCAATAGTTGACACATACGGGGGTAAGATAGGTTTTTCTTCTAAAGAAAATAGAGGTTCAACATTTTGGGCTTGGATTCCTTGTAGAAAGAGAGAGTAAGCGGAACTTGTTGAAATTTATTATTTAATTACCTTTGTGAAGGAGCGTATACCCCTATGAAGAATTTCAGTAAACGATTTATATATGACATTGCCAAGTTGTTTGGCGTGCTAGCCGCTTTTCTAATCTTTTGCAGTTTTAAGCAATCTCAGAATGATACTATAGTTTTTCTCGGCGACAGGTATTATGCGCCGTTTGAATTTGTTGATAATCATGGAAATCCTGCGGGGTTTGATGTGGATTTGACAAATCATCTGATGAAGAAACTGGGCATTGGCAATTATAAAATTATCTCATTGCCGTGGCCGCAATTACTTAGATATTATGAAAACCATCCCTCTTCTGTAATTATGGGCATGAATATGTCCAAGAGCAGAGAGAGTAAATATAACTTTGGTCCCGTACATAACTATCTTATTCACAGCATAGTATATAGAAAGGGAGAGGGGCCGTATGAGAAACTGTCGCAGCTGGTAAATAAGAAAATTATAGTTGAGAATGGTTCATTTCCGGATGAGTTTTTAACTGAGCTAGGTCTTTATAATGAGTCTGTTCATGTTGATGATATAGGCGCTGGATTGAAGTCCCTTTCAGATGGAAAGTGTGATGCAATGGTTTGCGTGCGCGGCATTGCCCTGTTTTATATGGACAGCTTAAAGATTAGAAACCTTGAGTATAAAAACCTGGATATTCCAAATCAGAAGTATTGTTATGTTGGAAGAGATAGTCTTTTAATGTTCCGTCTGGATACTGCATTAAACAATATGCGTGCTGATGGCAGTTTTGATGCCATGAAAGATAAATGGTTATCTCCAATTTTGACCGGACATTGGATTCCTAAATTTGTGTATATATTTTTTATAATATTTTTGGCCTTTGCGCTGATTCTTGCCACATTTATATTTCTTCTTAAACATAGAGTGCATGTCTCAAGGGCTGAACTAGATAGGAGAAACAGGCAGCTTGCTTTGGCTTTGAGCGCAGGTGATGTTACCGTATGGGGATATGATGTAAAATCCAGGCGTTTTTTTAATATAGAATGTGATTATTTTCCGCCTGAAGGGAGGCCGTTTGAAGATGAAATGAAATTCTTCCATCCAGATGATGTTCAACTTTTTAAAGAGACAATGCGTAGTGTTATTGCCGGTGCTGATGCGCCAAAAAAAATGTGCTTTAGATTGGATCACAGCTTATCTGAGAATTGGCAATACACAGAGAAAGAGTTTGCTTCAATTAGAGATAGAAAAGGGAAAGTGGTGACCGTTATTGGAACGCACAGAGATGTTACTCAGTCAGTTATGTTGCAGAAAAGCCTGGAGGATGAGATGGAGAGGGCTCAAGAGGCTGACAAACTTAAGTCTGCTTTTGTTGCAAATATGAGCCATGAAATTAGAACACCTCTTAATGCAATTGTAGGATTTGCCAATCTTCTCCAAGAAGATAATGAGTCAGCGGATAGAGAGGAATTTATCAACCTTATTAACAGTAATAGTGACTTGCTGTTGAGGATAATAAATGATATTCTAGATTTGTCAAAGATGGAGGCTGGCATGGTGAAAATTGAGAAGGGTGAGTTTGACATGTCTACTTGTTTTGATGGGGTTATCGCATCTGTAAAGAGCAGGGTAAGGCCTCCTGTGGAACTTATTGCTTGCAATCCGTATAAAAAGTGCGTTGTGCTGTCTGATAAAGGCCGTGTGGCTCAGGTTCTTACAAACTTCATCACTAATGCAATAAAGTATACCCCATCCGGAACCATCACAGCCTCTTATGTTTATGAAAACGGAGGCATTAAGATATCCGTAGAGGATACGGGAATTGGCATTGCTGAGGATAAGCAACATCTTATTTTCCAGCGTTTTGAAAAGCTTGATTCTTTTGCTCAAGGTACGGGGCTTGGGCTTTCCATCTGCAAAGCCATTGTAGAATCTTGCGGCGGTAAAATCGGATTTGACTCAAAAGAGTCTCAAGGTTCCACTTTCTGGGCATGTATTCCATGTCAAATTGCAGATATTGAGGAAGTTCAAGGATAATTTAAAATTCTTTAAATTCTTTCACACTTCTTTGCAACCTTTTGTACCTTTCCAAAGTCTAACTGGAAACAATTAAAAATTAATTATTAACTATAAAATTATATGCTATGGGAATTTTAGTTCCAATTTTTGTATGCGTGATATTGCCGGTATCAATTGTGCTAGTAGTTTATTTGTCACGCTATCTTTCTCAAAAGAATAAAAATGAATTGATAGCCAAGGCAATAGAGAAAGGCGTCCCTTTGGACCCCAACTTCTTTAAGGAGGCTCAGGAGGTAAAAATTAAAAAAGAAAATCCCATGAAGTTGTTCACATGGGGAGTTTCTCTTGTCGGATTTGGTTTAGGCATTTTCTTTTTGCTTTATTTCTTATTGCGTGCTCAGCCTGTGATGAGCGCCTATGCGCTTGGAGTTGCATGTACAGGACTGATTCCAGTTCTTGTTGGAGCAGGATTGCTTGTATCTTTCTATGTAGGAAGATATTACAAAAAACTGGATGAAGAAAAAAAGAAATCAGACAGCTCTAAATAGCTTTCTAACAAATTGTTGCGTGCTAATTTGCGCAAATTTTCATAAGATTTAATTTAGTTTGTCAATTGGACAAAGCAGAATTCACGGCATTTGTCAGGGAGCAGCAGGAACCTTTAAGGAGATTCCTGCTTAACCTGTCGGGAGGAGATAGGGCTCTTGCAGACGATATAGCGCAAGATGCTTTTATTAAGGCCTATACGGGACTCTCGTCTTTTCAGGGCAGGTCAAAATTATCTACATGGCTCTTTAGAATTGCCTATAACTGCTTTTATGACCAAATGAGCAAACGGGTGCGGCTCAATGAGGTACAGCTCCCGACAGATAAAAAAATTGACGGCGCAGACCGCGCCTCTGATCCAATGGTAGAGCAAAACCCAGGTTCAGACAGAGTTACGGTCAATAATGATATCAATGGAGCTTTGAAGAATCTTGCAGAAAATGAGAAGGCGGTGATGCTCTTGTTCTATATGGAAGAGAAGAAAATATCTGAAATTGCAGTGATTACGGGGATGAAGGAGAATACGGTAAAGTCCCATTTATCAAGGGGTAGGGAGCATTTAAAAGTGTATTTAAAACAAGCCGGTTACGGTGAATGAGTGTCTAAGTGCAATGAGTGTGTGTGCAGTAAGAGTGTGTGTGCAGTAATGATATTAGTTGTATAATAAGAATGGTATAAGTGAGATAATATTAAATTTGAAATATGTTAAGCGATAAGGAAATAAAGGGCTTTTTTGATGCTGGTAAACAACATCTTGATGGAGAATATTTTACAAAGAAAATAATCTCCCAGCTTGATTATTATCCGCAGCCGCAGGCAAAAAGAGAGCAGCCGGGGTGGACACGTTGGATTGTGCTAATATCTCTTTTTCTGGGAGTTGCATTATTTGCGGCATTCGGCGGCGGCTCATTTGTTTTGAAGCATTCTATTGATTTGTTTTCCGGGTCGCACTCATACGGAACCGGCTCTGCGATATCTGCAATTAGCGGAATGTCAGCTTTTTTTGCAAATAGCGCTAATCTTGTAAATTTATTCTCTTTCATTCTTTTGCTCTCTATTGTGGCCGGAGGAATCTTAGTTATCAATAGTTTCCATACTCTGGAAAATAGGTAGAAAAATCTGTAATCTTGGTAAATCATTCCCGGGATTGATGCGTATCTTTGTTATAACAAAAAAAGGAAATGTTATGGCAAAGAAACTTGGTTTTGGATTGATGCGTCTTCCGCAGCTTAATCCGGATGACTATTCCGCAGTTGATATTGAGAAAGTTAAGAAGATGGTTGACCTCTTCATGCAGCGCGGTTTTACCTATTATGATACCGCTTATCCTTATCATAATGGAAAATCAGAGGTTGCTTTTAGAGAGGCGGTAGCTAAAAGATATCCGCGCAACTCCTTCACTGTCACGGACAAAATGCCTTGCTGGGAACTGCACAAGAAAGAGGATTTGCAGCGCATTTTTGATGAGCAGCTGCAAAGATGCGGCGTGGAATACTTTGATTATTACTGGATTCACGCCATTAACAAAGAGTATTATAAGACCATTCAGGCTCTCGACGGATTTGGCTTTATTTCCAAAATGAAGGCGGAAGGGAAGATTAAACATATAGGTTTTTCTTTCCATGATGAGGTGCCATTCCTTGAGCAAGTACTTAAGGAACACCCAGAGAGCGAGTATGTTCAGCTGCAGATTAATTATATTGATTGGGAAAATCCTACCGTTGAGGCCCATAAGTGTTATGACCTTTGTGTTAAGTACGGAAAGCCGGTAATTGTAATGGAGCCGGTGAAGGGCGGCGCCCTTGCAAAAGTTCCTGCGGAGGTGGAGGAGATGTTTAAGGATTATGCTCCTGATGCTACACCCGCCTCATGGGCAGTACGTTACGTTGCTTCCTTGGAGAATGTGTTTATGGTATTAAGCGGTATGAGCAATATGGCGCAGCTGGAGGATAATACCGGTTTCATGCAAGATTTCAAACCTGTCGGCGACAAAGAAAAGGAAATTATCGCAAAGGCTGAAAAAATTATAAATAGCAGCATTGCAATACCTTGCACAGCTTGTCATTATTGTACCGCCGGCTGTCCGCAGAAAATTTGCATCCCAGAGTATTTTGCGCTGTACAACACAATGAAGCAGTTTGGAGCCGCGCAGTCCATGAATACAATCACATATTACAGCAACCTGAATGCAACTCACGGTAAAGCCTCAGAATGTATTGATTGCGGACAGTGTGAAGAGCATTGTCCACAGCACATTCATATCCGCGAGAATCTTAAACTTGTAGCCAAGGAATTTGAATAGCAGATGCCCTCGTACCGGTCCCCAATGTCTCAGGTACGCGACCGTATGTGCCCAAGACGAGCGGCATTTCCGCAGGCCCGCGACCGTAGGGAGCGTGCCTTTCCGCGGCGGTAGCCGCGTTAACTCTACGATTGCCTGGCTTTTGCGGGTGGGCTTGAGCGAACGTATAAAAAAAACACCAGCACTCTTTATGGGTGCTGGTGGTTTTTTAGGCAATCGTGAATCGGGAGGGATTCGAACCCTCGACCCACAGCTTAGAAGGCTGTTGCTCTATCCAACTGAGCTACCGATCCGGTATGAGTTCCGCAGTTGCTGCCGGTGTCTGCCCGGCGCTGCGAATCTCCCTCCGATTTTTAGGCTGCAAATGTAAACATTTTTTGCTTATTGTAAAATTTTACTCCCGACAGATTACTCCTTTGTACTCTCCGGAGCCTCTTTTTTCTTTTTATTGCCCATAGACTCAAGTACAACAACAAGTGCGATACCAATAATTATGAAAACTATTGCCATTCCAACTTGCGGAGAGACGCCCATTATCTCTGCAAACTTTCCCGGTAAAACAGGTAGTGACGTATCTGTACCAACTGAATGCTGTACAACTTTTTGCCACGGCCACACCCTCATCAGTGAACCAACCATAAAACCGCTAAGAAGCGCAATGGTCTGTGCATAAAACTTTTTCAGCAGCCAGCTTAGCAGGTGAGAGAATGCTATAATGCCTGCAACAGCACCAATTGCAAATAGTAACAGTATCGGTATGTTGAAAGAGCTAAGAGCATTCATTACAAATTCATACTTAACCAACAGCAGCAGTACAAAACTTCCGGATATGCCAGGAAGTATCATTGCGCAAATTGCTATTGCCCCGCAAACCATTATAAACCACCATGCATCAGTTGTTTGGGTAGGGGATGCCATGCACACAAAGACTGCTATTGCTATGCCGGCCAGCAGACAAATAATAGTTCCTATATTCCACTTTTTTATCTCACCAAATATATAGAAGCAAGAAACCAGTATCAGACCAAAAAAGAAACTCCATGTTGCAATAGGTTGGTATTTAAGTAAATATACCATCAGTTTTGCAAGTGAAAATGCACTCACCAGGATACCGAGCAAAATGCATGAAAGAAAAGCAAGGTCTGTTGCCTTTGCAAATTCTCTGAATTTTCCCTTGAGCAAGAGCTTAAGGTTTGTGATGTTAAATGATTTAATTGATTCTATAAGCTCCTCATAAATGCCTGTTAAAAAGGCTATTGTGCCTCCGCTCACCCCTGGTATGACATTGGCCATTCCAATTCCTATTCCCTTAAGCGTAAGGATTGAGTATTTTGCTAAATTGCTCATTATTTGTTGTTTGTAGGTTTATTCGTTTTGCTTTTTTTAATTTTCTTTAGACATGCAATGCCCTCTTTTGCCTCTGCGCAATTTTTGTCCAGCATCAGGGCTTTGCGGAATAAAATTTCCGCCTGCCCGTAATCTCCCAGACCCATGTAAGCATCTGCTAATCCAATAGTTCCGGGGACATTCTTTTTCTCTATTTTTGCAAAATCAGTGAAGTATTCAACAGCATTTTTGAACTCTTCAAGGTTTAAAGAAACAATGCCTAAATTGTACAGTGCAGAGGAATTCTTGCGGTTTAAAGAGACCGCATATTCAAATGCGTCAACGGCTTCTTTTAGCCTCTTCTGCCTTGCATAAACTGTTCCTATGTTAAACCAGTTAATATCGTCAAACGGATTTATCTCCAGGTATTTCTGATAATTCTCCGCAGCTTTGTCCAACTCTCCAATTTTCTCATAGCAATATGCATAGTCATTGTACATGCCTGCAATATCTTCTTCATCCTCATTGCAGTTATTTTTCTCATCCCACTTCTTTGTCAACTCATTTGACCTGTCGAGATAAAAAATTGCCTCACGATAGTTCCCAAGTTCCATGCAGTCTTGCGCAATTGCGTAAACGGAATCACATATGTCCTCCGGACAAGCCTCAATTTCAATTGCTTTGTTGAATGAGTCCCTGGCGTCTTTCCACAATTTTCTCTTAATGTATATCCTGCTGTAGAGCAGATAGATTTCAGAGTAATCTGTAAAAGTCTCTTTGTACCTGTCTAACAAGGATATAGCATCTTCTATTTTATTGCCGAGTATAAGAGAATCACAATATTTAACCATAAGCACGGGCGAGTATGGATACTTCTCAAATGCCAGTGCAGATACAGTTGCAGCCATGAAAGGATCTTCCCTGTCTATATATGATTCTATGATAAAATCGTATTCATCCTCTGAAAGTTCAATGGATGAATAAGTTCCTTCTTTATATGCTGCGTCAAACTTTTTGAATAGGGCACGGAAACGTTCAAATTCCTGTGCATCAAAATCAGAATTATGATATTTGCCGTTCATTTTCTCCTCCCGCTTTAATAGCCTTAACATAATGGAAAACCTGTTTCACATATTCTATCTCATCTAGCATACTTTTGTATTCTCCCTCCAAAACCATTGAGTATAAGGATAGTGCAGAGGAACGCATTCCAACTGAAAATTTTGATTTTGCTCTCTTTGTGATGTAGTCAAATTTAAAATCGCTGCGGCTGTTAAAGTTTATAAATAAGTCGTAAACATGACTGAAAAACTTTGCAGATCTGTGAATATCAGGTATTCCGGTCCAGCTTAAATAGTTCTTTGTTATTATTGTAATATTGTGATTTTCCCCAAGATCCGGGTATGTTACAAGGATTTTCTTTAATGCATTTCTCTTGGATTCCATAACCAGTCCTTTGTATGGAATATTCTGTGAGCCTATACATTCAATAATCTGTTTTAATGTATCTCCGGACTCTACAGACTTAATATTATACGCAAAGCCTATAAGCTTGATATCCTCCAAGTTATGATACTCGGCAGGTATATCCCTGGACGGTGTCAGAGGGAACCTCTTGTTCAGATATGTTCTTAAAGCATTTAACATAGTCACTGGAATAACCGTAGCAAAAATAACAAAAATCCCGCCAATCTCTTGGCGGGACTCTTTATTTGAATAACAGCTGGTTATTCTTGAAGTCAATCTTGATTTTTTTACCGGACGATATCTCTCCGCTGATCAATTTTTCTGCAAGGGTGTTGATGACCTCTTTTTGCAGCAGCCGCTTGATAGGGCGGGCACCGTATGCAATATCATATCCCTTGTTTGCCAGATAGTTAAGAGCACTTTCTGTAAAGTCCAGCATAATGCCTTTCTCCTTCAAAGTATTTTCTATTTGGTTGATTTGCAGTTTCAATATGCCTTTAACTTCCTCTTTTCCAAGTGGCTGGAACATTATGATTTCATCAATCCTGTTTAAAAATTCCGGTCTGATGCTCTTTTTAAGAATTGCCATTACTTTCTCTTTGCACTCTGCCATCATCTGCGTTTTGTTGCTCTCATTTATTCTGGACATGTAGTCCTGAATAATGTCAGCGCCAACATTGCTGGTCATAATCAGAATGGTATTCTTAAAGTTAACGGTTCTTCCCTTGCCGTCTGTAAGCCTTCCGTCATCAAGCACTTGCAGAAGTATGTTAAAAACATCAGGGTGTGCTTTTTCAATTTCATCAAACAGAATAACCGAGTATGGTTTGCGCCTTACAGCTTCTGTCAGCTGGCCTCCTTCATCATATCCCACATATCCCGGAGGCGCTCCAATTAAACGAGTTACGGCAAAGCTCTCCTGATATTCACTCATATCTATTCTGGTCATAAGATTCTCATCGTTGAACAAAAATTCAGCAAGAGCCTTTGCTAGCTCGGTTTTTCCAACACCGGTAGTACCCATGAACAAGAAAGAACCTATTGGTCTCTTCTCGCTCTGAAGTCCTGCACGTGAACGCCTTACAGCGTCAGCGACAGCTTCTATTGCCTCATCTTGTCCTACAACTCTTTTATGCAACTCTTCCTCCAGATGAAGCAACTTATCTTTTTCACTCTGCAGCATTCTCTTTACAGGTATTCCCGTCCACTTTGCAACAACCTCTGCAATATCCTCTGGCTTAACCTCTTCATTAATCAGCGGGTGTTCATTGCTCTCCTCTCTTTTTTTAAGACCTGCAATCTCTTTCTCCAAACTTGCAACTTTGCCGTAGCGGATTTCCGCAACTTTTGCGTAATCGCCGCTTCTCTCAGCCTCATCCGCTTCAAATTTCAGCTTGTCAATTTCTTGCCTCTTAGTCTGTATGCTGTCCAAAAGAGACTTCTCCTCTTTCCACTGTCTGTTATATATATCTTGCTGTTTTTTAAGAGATTCCAGCTGATTATTAATCTCAGTCAGTTTTGGAGATTTGCCCTCTCTCCTAATAGCTTCTCTCTCAATTTCTAGCTGTTTTACCTTTCTGTTCAGCTCATCAATCTCCTCTGGGACTGAGTTCATCTCCAGCCTCAATTTTGCAGCCGCCTCATCCATCAGGTCAATTGCCTTATCCGGCAAGTACCTGTTAGTTATGTATCTGTGGGATAATTCAACCGCAGCAATAATAGCGTCATCTTCAATTTTTACCTTGTGATGGTTTTCATATTTAGGCTTCAAACCTCTTAATATAGAGATGCTTTCAGCAGGTGACGGCTCATCTACCATTACCATCTGGAATCTTCTCTCCAGCGCCTTGTCCTGTTCAAAATATTTCTGATACTCATCCAAAGTGGTTGAACCAACGCATCTTAGTTCTCCTCTGGAAAGTGCAGGTTTTAAGATATTTGCGGCATCCATAGCTCCGCTTGTCTGGCCCGCTCCAACCAAAGTATGTATCTCATCTATATACAAGATTATTTCTCCATTGCTCTCAACTACCTCTTTTATAACGCTTTTCAGCCTCTCTTCAAATTCTCCCTGATACTTTGCTCCTGCAATCAATGCTCCCATATCCAAAGAATAAATCACTTTATCCTTAAGATTCTCCGCAACGTCTCCGTGCACAATCCTTTGTGCAAGTCCCTCTGCAATAGCAGTCTTGCCAACGCCCGGCTCACCTACAAGAATAGGGTTGTTCTTTGTCCTTCTGCTAAGGATTTGCAGAACCCTCCTTATTTCATCATCTCTTCCAATAACGGGGTCTAGTTTTCCCGCCTTTGCCCTCTGGTTTAAATTGACGGCATAACGGTCAAGCGCTTTTTCCTGTGACTGATTGTTGTTCATTTCCATAATATTATCTCCTTTTTGCCTATTAGCTCTCTGTTTAAGCTATATTTCATCCGCCTTTGCAGCTGAGTTTCTTAAGCAACATTATACCTCTCAAATCTTCTACCATCTCCGCATAAATTTCTGAAAAACCTCATTTTGTGACAATCTGGCACGGATTTGCTCTTTTTTGTAAGACAAAAATGTTATATTTGTGTCTAATAGGCAGATGTGTCCCGTGAGGACGCTGGGTTATTTAATTAGGAGTTATAGAAGAGTGAGAAAAAATCAGGAATATCCGGAGCTGGAAGGCGGAAAGTTTTTGCCCTTGGTGGAGAGTTTTTATACTATTCAGGGAGAAGGGTTTAATACAGGCAAGCCTGCATATTTCATACGTCTTGGAGGGTGTGACGTCGGTTGCAGCTGGTGTGATTCTAAAGAGAGTTGGAATCCCCAAAAATTCCCGCCAGTTGATATTGATGTAATTGTAAAAGAGGCTGCAAAATGCCCCGCAAAAGCAATTGTCCTTACAGGAGGTGAGCCTCTTAATTATCCTCTCGACAGTTTGTGCAATGCTTTAAAAAATAAAGGATTGCAGATATTTTTGGAAACGAGCGGAAGCAGCCAGCTGTCGGGAGTATTTGACTGGATATGTCTCTCTCCAAAGAAAAATAAAAAGCCTTTGCAGAATATATACGGGAAAGCAAATGAGCTTAAGGTGATTATAGAGAGTTCAGAGGATTTTAAGTGGGCTGAGTATAACAGAGAGCTAGTGGGGGAGAGATGCCTTTTGTATTTGCAGCCTGAGTGGAGCAGAATGAAAACTGTTATGCCGCTGATAGTTGATTATGTGAAAAATAATCCGGAATGGAATGTCTCTTTGCAGACCCACAAGTTTATGAGGATTCCGTAGAGGCAAATGTTGCCTGGGATTTGAAACTGGTTGAATTAAAGTTACTTATAAGTAAAATAATAATAATTAATTAAATATTTTATGAAAAAATTATTTGCATTACTGACAATTGCATTGCTTTGCGCAACAACAACTTACAGCTTTGCACAAAATAGCGGAGCAAAGAAAGACTCCGGCTATGTTTTTACCACTGATTTGGCTATCCCAATCAGCGGTATTAGAAATCAGGGAAGTTCAGGTACTTGCTGGGCTTTCTCTACAACTTCATTCATGGAGAGTGAGGCAATAAAGAAAGGAACTGCAGATACCAGTATTGCTCTATCTACTTGGTATACAGTTTATAAAAACTATCAGGAGAAATTTGTAAAGTATGTTCGTCTGGACGGAACTCTTAATTTTGCAGAGGGCGGCGCATCAATGGATGTTGTTCACTCTTACCAAGATTACGGTATTGTTCTGGAGAAGGATATGCCTTGCCTTAGAGGAGATGAGAAGAGAATTAATTTCTCAGAAATGTTCTCTGTTCTTGACGGTTACACAAAAGGTTTTGTTGCAAATACAAAGCACAAGATTTCCGCTCAGGACAAGTGGATGGCTCCATTCAATTCAATCCTAGATACTTATCTTGGGAAATGCCCGGACAAAGTTACTTACAAAGGTGTTGAATATTCACCTAAAGAGTTTGTAACCAAAGGTTTAAAGCTGGACATGGATGATTATGTTTCTATCACATCTTATACTCATCACCCTTTCTATTCGCAGTTTGCGGTTGAGGTTCCGGACAATTGGCGCTGGGATTTGAGCTACAATGTTCCTATGAATGAGATGATGGAAATCATTGATTACGCTCTTGCAAATGGTTATACAATTGCTTGGGGTTCAGATGTTAGCGAGAACGGTTTTACCCGCGACGGTATTGCTGTTGTTCCTGATGTTGTTGCTAATGAAAAGGCTGCAGGTTCTGACCAGGAACGTTGGGTTGGTAAAGATCCTAACCAGAAAAAGGCAGATATTTACAATTTGAACAAGCCTGGAAAAGAGATGACCATTACTCAGGAGATGAGACAGGAAGGTTATGATAATAAGACTACTACAGATGACCACGGTCTTCAGATTTATGGTATTGCACATGACCAGAATGGTACAAAATATTACATGGTAAAGAACTCATGGGGCAAGACCGGAAAGTATCAGGGCATCTGGTATGCATCCGTTCCGTTTGTACAGTTCAAGACAATGGACTTTGTCGTTAACAAGAACGGCATTCCAAAGGAGCTACGCAAGAAGCTAGGTATCAAGTAGTAATAACAAAGCTATTTATTAATAATCCCGACAGAATTATACACTGTCGGGATATAAAAAATAATTAAAATGAAAAAGATTTTCCTTGTTGCAGCAGCTGCGCTGTGTGCCGGATTGTTTACCGTTACAGCATCTTATGCGCAGTATAAGTATGAATTTACAACTGTCAAGAACAACCCCGCAACAGCTGTAAAAGACCAAGCCAATACTGGTACATGCTGGTGTTTTGCAACTGTCTCTTTCCTTGAGAGCGAGGCAATTAAGAAGGGTACCGCTGATACAACCCTAGATTTGTCTGAGATGTATATTGTAAGGTGTAATTACATAAGAAGGCTGGAGGATGATTACTACCGCAGAGGAAAAGGAAATACCGGTCCCGGCGGAGTAGGTCACCAGGCTCTTTGGGTTATGGACCATTATGGTCTTATGCCAGAAAGTGCTTATCACGGAATTAATTACGGGATGGATCATCATGACCATTCAAAACTTCAGGCCTCTTTAGATTCTCTGATGGATGTTGCTGTTAAAGAGAAAGCAGGTATGCCTTATGATCAGGTTAATGCCATTCTAGATAAATATCTTGGCGCAGTCCCGGAAAGTTTTGAGTACAAAGGGAAAACCTATACGGCTCAGAGTTTCAGAGATATGCTTGGGTTAAAAGGTTCTGATTATATAGAAATTACAAGTTTCTCACATCATCCTTTCTATGCTCCTGCACCTCTTGAGATTCCTGATAATTTTGATCATTATCTTTATTTTAATATTCCTATTGATGATATGGTCTCCGTTATGAACTTTGCTATCAATAAGGGATATACAATAGGTTGGGATGCTGACATGAGCGAGACTTATTTTGCCCACCGCAATCATATAGCAGTTTTTGCTCCCGGAGAAAACATCAGGGCTGCAAAGGATATAAAGGCAAGATATGTTGAGCAACCTATAAATCAAGATATTAGAGAGAAGATGTTTATGGACTATACAACATCTGACGACCACTTGATGCATATTACGGGAATTGCAAAAGATAAAGAGGGTGTTCAGTATTTTATTGTAAAAAATTCTTGGGGCAAAGTTCCAGGTTATAATGAGGACGGATATGATGATGCCTCTGTAAGTTACATAAAGGCAAAAACAATTTCTATCATGGTAAATAAGAATGCTGTCCCTAAGGAACTGGTTAATAAGGGTTTGTATACAATGCTAAGCAACCAGCTTAAAGTTAAATAGCATATTAAGAGATAAAATAAAACTGTCGGGATAATTATGTCAATAAGAAAAAATATTCCTAATGCGCTTACATGCGGCAACCTTATTATGGGCTGCGTTGCAATTGAATTTGCTGTTGAGTGTAATTTTGAAATGGCTCTTGTCTGCATGATTATCTCTGCAGTTTTTGATTTTTTTGACGGGATGGCGGCAAGGGCTCTTAACGCACATTCTCCAATAGGGAAGGATTTGGATTCTCTTGCCGACATGGTTAGTTTTGGCGTCTCTCCTGCATTAATATTCTCATATGGAATGGATTGTGGCATTACAGGGAACAGATTCCTTATTTTTATTCCTCTTTTGATTGCCGCTTTTTCTGCTTTAAGACTTGCAAAATTTAATATAGATACCAGACAGGCTACAACTTTTATTGGACTCGCAACTCCTGCCAACGCGCTGTTTGTTGCCTCTTTGTTTTGTACAAGCAAATTTTATCCTGCTATCTGGCATTTCTGGCACATAGTTCCTTGGCTGCTTGGAATCCTTGCAGTTGGTTTGTCTCTTCTTCTTGTTAGCGAGATACCAATGTTTTCATTTAAGTTTAAGAACTTTACATGGAAAGATAACAGCCTTAGGTTTGTATTTCTTGCCATAGCTGCAGTGGAGGGACTTGCTACTTTAATTTGCGGCTGGAGATGGAGCGCAGTTGTATTTCTTGTCTTTGCAACTTATATAATTCTTAACCTATTGCTGCTTATGAAAAGGACCGCATAAAGCTGAATAAATAAATTTTGATAAAATGGAATTTGTTTATACTTTTGCAGTCCCAAATCAATAGGGAATGACTTGCTAGCTCAGCTGGTAGAGCACGACACTCTTAATGTTGGGGTCCAGGGTTCGATCCCCTGGCAGGTCACAAAAAAGTCCGGTTTTACACCGGACTTTTTTATTTATGAATCTATGTTATCTCAATACAAAACTAAACGTACTTCCGTGTTCCGGCTCAGAGTCAATTTGAAGCTCGCTGCCAAGATGTTTTAGGATACTCTTGCACAATGTCAGGCCAAGACCAAGTCCTTGCTTAAAAGTGTCTATTTTTTCAAACGGAGAGAATATTCTCTCTTTGTCCTCTTTGCTTATTCCAATTCCGGTGTCTTTAACATAGAATTTAATACTATGGTCTTTATCAGGTGCATAGCCAATTGTAATGCCGCCTTTTTCTGTAAACTTTAGCCCGTTAGATATAAGAGAAAACATAACTTGTTTTAGCATGGCGGCATCCGTTGCTATTACGTGCTCTTCTGCAGGAAAAGATGTATTTATATAGAGATTTTTATGTAAAATATCTTTTATTGTAAAAGACTGCTCCGCTGCGTATTCTTTTAAATCCTCAATAAAACTGTTGAGCTTAATCTCCTGCTTTGAGGTTGTAACCAATCCGGCCGAATAAGATGAAATGCTAAGGATATTGTCTATAAGAGTTTTGAGAAGTTCATTATTCTGCTTTATCACAGGCATGAATTCTTCCCTTTGCGCTTTATCATCATTGTTGACGTACAAGTCTGTAAATCCGATGATTGAATTAAGCGGAGTGCGGATTTCATGACTGATGGAGTTTAAAAAGTCATCTGCATCTTTCTCTGCCTGGATAGCTTTTTTATTTAATTCAGATAGTGTCAGTTCTTTTTCCTTAAGATCTGTGATATCCATATTCAAATCAATAAAATACGGATGATTCTTCTCCTTAAAGTTGGCACCATAATCACTCTTGAAAATATTTTCTAAAGCCCACTTTTTCCTTCCATTTGGGAGTGTAATCATTACGGTGGTTACAAGCGGAGGAATTTTTGATCCGGGTCTTTTGTCCTTTGCTACCATAGAGATATATTCTCTAATCTCTGCAAATGCTTCACCCTCAGCTCTTGCAAATTTTCTATTAGAAATGCTGTTGCTGCTCTCTCCAAGATTTTTGAACCAAGCGCCTGTCGCAAACATTATCTCCCCGTCCAAGCTATATGAAGCTACTCCAACATTTGAATTTGCAGACGCAGTCCTAAGCCTTTTCTCAATTTCTTCCTGTTCATCCTCATTGCTCTCTATGCCTGTGATATTTGCGGCAACAACAATGTATGAGTATTTTTTTTCTGTAGTTCTTCTTATGATGTATTTGAAAATATGCTCAGAATTTTCTGCGTTTGCATCATCCATTCCTAAAAAATCAGCATATCTGTTGAGAAATGTATCTATCTGATTGCTAATGCTTTCTCCTGGCTTAAGCTTTTTAATGACATCTGCAGTTGTACCGTCAAACGGATTTTCAAAAAGATTTACGCACAACATGCCGCCAAGTGTCAGGTTATTATCTTTCTCTTCCCCCCTAATGATTATTTTTTCCCTGATTCCGTTAGAATTGTATAGGGCAAAACTTAAACCGGAATCTTTGCTGATATTCTCTATTCTATGATGATATTCAGTGATTTTAGCTTTAAGCTTTTCATTTGCAAAGCTGGCAGTTGATTTAAGAATAATCATCAAAAGCAACACAATAACAAGCAGTAGTGTTACTCCCGATAGTACATAACTCAATGATATGGCACAAACATTCATTGTTATTATTCTTAATTTTTATATTCAGACCGTTTTGCAGGTATTCTGCACCATGCGGTATTCATATCTTTTCCAAATTGTTTCTCAATATTAAACTCCAGCTTGCCTCCTAGTAATGATGCAAGATGGTGAGCAATATATATTTCCAAGCTTGTTTTTGTATTTTTTTTGACGAGCGTCTTATAATTATCAGAGCTCATCTCAGCCTTGCTCAGCGGTTTGCCGCTGTCCGTAATTGCAATGAACAATTCAACTTGTTCTCCGCTTTCTCCTTTTTCAGGTTCTTCTCTGACAGTGAATACAATAGAACCATCATGAGTTCTTTTGGCGGAACTTATTGCAATGTCTCTTACCAGCTCTTTAACCAATCTTACGTCAATGGATAATTTACTGTGAACTGACGGATGATACTCAACAAAAACATTCTCCCTTAACATTGCTCTGAATTCTTCAACAACTTCTGCCGCTATTACACCAGGGTCAACGTCGCTGAATTTTTGTACATAAGCGTCAGATTCAATTCTTGAAATATTTATTACTTCAGATATTGTAAGCAACAGTTCTGCGTTGCTTCTGGATAATTCTTTCATCAAATTCTTCTCTTCCTCCTCTTTAGAGGCGCAGAATATCTTTGCGGTATCTGAAAGAATATCATCAAGAGGCTGCTGAATTTCTGTACTCATGTTTACAATTGATTTATTCTTAAGGCTTTCCGCAGACCTTGTTTTGTGCAGAGACTCCAGTAATTTTATCTCTCTGTTGACCTGCTCATCAATATTGAATAGTACAATTTCAGCCATCATCTTGCCTTCATCCGGAGAGTATTCTGTCAGGATTCCGTAGAATCTTATGTAATGTGTTACACCGCCAAATATTATTCTCAGATTTGCAGTAACATCTATTTTTTCTTTATCGTCGTTAGTGTTATTAATATTATATCCGTAATACTTGGCAAACTCGTCTTCATTGAACTGAATATTCCTGATTCTGTTCATAAAGTTTGTGACCTTGACGAGTTCTTCTGCAGGAGCATTTTTAAAACTTTCTCTAAATGTGACCCCAGGTTTTACACAAAGCAAATCATACCATGCATTTGTAACGTTATAAGAATTGTTGAATGCATTAACAGTTGCAACTGCAATATTTGCCTTATCCATTGCCAGCTGAAACATATCATACATAGCGCTTCTTGCACTGCTGGTGGCTATATCTTCACTTTTATCAACAACGGTCCCAACATATCCTTTGATGTTAAAAGAACTTATTTTTCTAATTCTTATTAATAGGTCAGAATATTTAGAGTCTTTTGTATGATATTGCATATCAAGTACTCCAGATTCTTTAAGACGTTTGAAATCCTCTTTGGGAATGACAGATGAAGAGTCAAAAAGATTAAAACCCTTGTATCCGCAGTCGTCAATTCTTTTTAAAATATTTTCAAATTCTGAATTGACATCTTCTATCCCTCCATCCTCTGTCATGTAGAAGAATGCGACAGGAAGGCTGCTGTTCAGTGTCTGAAATTCATCGCTGACAGTTGAGAATTCTTTGGCAATAGTGACTCTCTCCGCTCTTACTTTTTTTCTTTTAAGATACAGATAGACAATGCCAATGATAAGAAGTATGTCAATTAAGGCAACAATCATTTTAAATCTTTAAGAACAAACCAGAACGTTGATCCCTCTCCTTCATTTGATATGACGCCAAGGTCTCCGTTTAAGTGTCTTACAATACTCTTACACAAAGATAGACCTAATCCTGTTCCCATAGAGTAATTATCAAATTTCTCAAACTTGTTAAAAATTCTCTCTTGGTCTTTGGCTGATATTCCGCAGCCTGTATCCTTCACATAGAAGTATATTCCATTCTCTTGAGGCTGATAGCCAAATGTAATGGTTCCGTCTTTAGTGAATTTAACAGCATTTGAAAGCAGATTAACCATTACTTGTCTAAAATTCCATTCGTCTGTAACTATTGTACTATCTTCCAGCGGAATTTCTGCAATAATCTCTATGTTTTTGGCTGTCAGCTGTTTCTCATTTTGAAGCATGTGAACGGTTGCAGTCTTCAGCTCTCTGAATAAACCGTTTAACTTAACCTCGTCTTTTGAGAATTTGTAAAGCCCGGAGTCTATTTTTGCTATGGAAAGAATATTATTGAACAGTTCAATAAGGACATTATTATTTCTCTTAATAATGCCGGTGATATTATCAACTTCTTTTGGATTTTGTTCTGTAAGCAACATCTTTGAGAAACCTACTATTGAAGTTAACGGTGTCCTGATTTCATGGCTGATAGAGTTAATAAATCTATCACTATCCTGGTAAGCAATATGTGCCTCTTTAACCTTTTTCTCCTCTGTGATTTCTTTAACTTTATCTGCTGTAATATTAAAGTTGATATCAACAACTACAGGGCCTGAAGCTGCAGACGTCTCTCTTAAGAATATGCTCTCTCTTATCCATTTATTTCTGCCATTTGGCTGATTCTGAAGCTGAATGTCATTTGTAAATGACCCGGCCTTCCCCTTAATCAATCTCTGTTTAAAGTCTGTAATTGCGGCCTTATCACCCTCTTTTAGATTAATATATGAAGGTTGAATCAGTCCAGACCCGTTTGCATTCTCACCAAGATTGCTGAACCAGAATTCAGTAGCATAACCTTCTCCGGAAATTATATTATAGCACGCAATGCCAATATCGGTTGTACTAATTGCATAATTAATTAATGAATCCAGTTTCTCCTTTTGTTCAACTTCTTGAATCTCAGATGTGATATCGGATATGACCATCATGTATTTATAAGGAGTGTTCATCTCACCAACAACAGGACTAACCATAAAGCTGATTCTCTTTGGGGTGCTTATCTCTCTTGTGACTTCTCGCTTATTTCTTATATCATTTACATCATTATCCGTAAAAATAGATGAAGTATACAGATTTTCCGGAAGATACTTTTCAATGGCGTTTCTGATTTCTTGCTCTTTTGTCTTTATGATGCTGAACAATTTATTGCCGCTTCCGTCATAGACTGCAAAGTTAAGTGCTGACTCGCTGAATAACGAGTTGTATTTTTCATATATTTTTTTGTCCTGATTTATTATGCGCCTGTTATCCACGTTCTTTTTTAAATGCATGAAATACATATAAATAAGCCATGAGAATATTAACAGACCAATCAGTAAAATGGCAAAGAATCCCGCATGTCTTGCAATCCAGCCTTTTACTGTATTGACATATCTCACTCCGTAGAAATCTTTGACGCCGCTTTTGAATCCAAATCTGTTAAGCGCCATTTTATTAATTACGTAATCTCCGTTTTTAAGTACATAAAAATCTGAAGGAGATTTGTAATTTTTTCCTTGGCCAAATATGTTGCTTATTATCTCACAACCTTTTGCCGCCAAGATACTTTCAGAAGGATTGTATCCTCCAACAATGTAATTGTTAAAATAATGGAAGGAATTTATTGAGAAAAGAGGGGACTTTAACTTAGTTGTAAATAGAGAATCAATCTCTTCTCTTGTATAAGAACTTCCACCACCATCATAATTCCATGCGTATGTGATATATGCGGTTTTGGCATCTGAGTTAAGAATTACATTCAACACAGAGTCAGCATTATTGGAATTTCTAAAAATGGAAGAGTACTTGATACCTGGATATCCGTTTTTCACAGTGCTCTTTATGACTGCATTAGCGTATAAACTCTCAACATATGGATTATCTATAAATATAATGTGATTTACTTTTGGAGCAAGCTTGCTAATAAGCTTTAAATTCTCATTAACAGGCGTTTGGGATACTACTCCAAATAATCTGTTTCTGTATGATACGTTTTGATAATTAATACCGGAAGATTTACCAATTCCGGCCGGGACGCTCTTTGATATTCCAAGTGCCACTATAGGAATTCCGTTCCATGCTCCTGCAAACACCCCGGAAAAATCACATGCCATAGTAGCGTCGTCCCCAACTGTAACAATCACGTCGGGACGTTTGCCTCCGTAGTCCGCAAGAATTTGTGAAATAACTTTAGTTGCATAGCTGTATCCGGATGAGCAGTCAAAATTTAAAAAATAAGTATTGACTCTGTATTCCGGACTTCTCTTTTTTAATTGAGAGACAAGGCTGTCCGCAGTATTTTTGGCCCATAGTACATCTGGGGAAAAAGAACTGATTATTAATATATTGCGTGGAATAATGGGCTGTCCTTCTGATTTACGTACGCTAGGTATGCTGTCATCATTTTCTCCAATAACGTAGAGATAATCTCCCTTGTTATGATTATTGCCCGCATCTTTTTCCTTTTCATGTAGTGCATAGACACTATCTTGTATGCCAAATTGCGCAAATACATTTACGTTTGTAAACAGTACAAGTATGGCGGCCAGAATTGCGCTGGTGTATAAATGGCTCTTCATTCTAAATAAATTTTTCATTTCATCTCCTCCTTATCCTCTGATAATACGGTTTTCATTGCTCTCTTTAGTTCAGATTCATTTACAGGCTTAGAAATATATCCGTTGAATTGACCGTCTCTTACCTGAGCTCTGCTCTTTTCTGATGTATATGCAGTTACTGCAATAATAGGAGTCTTTGTGTCCTTCTTTCTAATAGCTGCCGTGGCTTGGAACCCATCCATCTTTGGCATTTTTATATCCATAAGGACCATATCCGGCTTTTTATCTAAAGTCATATTAAGAGCTTCCTCTCCATCGTGAGCATGAAGGATTATATATTCCTTTCTCAAAATGAAGTTTAACAACTGGAAGTTATTTTGATTGTCTTCCGCAACCAGAATAACCTTTTGCCCTTTGTCCGGGGATGTTGTTGCATTTTCTAGTTCTCCCTTAATTGCAGATGTGGATTCTGCTGCGTAATTCTTTGGAAGAATGCACCATACAATGTTGCCTTTGCCTCCTTCTTCTTGTTTGTATCCAATTTCACCATGAAGAGACCTGACAATAGAGCGGGCGATTGGAAGGTCTAATCCCTGACCAATATAGGACTCATCTGCAAGATGGTCAAATCTGTCAAATAACCTCGCTCTCCTCTCTCCAGATATGCTATCTCCATCATCATTGGCGTATATGTAAACGTTGTTTTCTCTCACTTCATAGCCAAGTTTAACAGTGCCGGCTCTGGAGTGTCCGATAAATGATATTGCGTTGTCGCATAAAAGTTCAATGATATTTTGAACTCTCGATTTATCTGACAGAAGAATATTATTACCCTGTTTTGCAAACTCAATATTTATATTATTGTCTTTAGCTTTGGCAGCTGCGTCTGTGGTAACTTGCTCAAATACAGCCTCAAGATTGAATTCTGCCATTTGCGTGCGCGCACTGTTAGACTCAATGTCAGAAACTGAAATGATTTGCTGAACCATTTGCAAAAACTTATCACTATTCTCTTCTATATATTTCTGCAATTCCTCTTTATTATCCGCCGGCGTTGCTTCAACTAGCAGTTCTGCAAATCCTACAAGCGCATTTAGAGGTGCTTTAAGTTCATTCCCCATATTGCTGATAAGTGAGTTTCTAAGCTTTGTAGAGTCAACATATTTGTCATACGTCTTAGAAAGCTCATCCTCTTTTTGCTTCTGTGAGTCGATATCAGAAATTACGGCATAACACAATACTTGATTATCTTCTTTACTGAAACTGCTGACAGATATTGTCAGGTGAAGCCAATGCATTGAACCGTCATCGTTTTTCACTCTGACATCTTTTGAAAATGAAGTTTCAGTTCCCTCCCTGGCCTGATCTGCAAACCTCATTATGGCTGCAAGGTCCTCTTTTACAAGGTTATTAAAACTTGTGTCCAATTGCGTGCCATTCTTTATTTTAAGATTATAGAACCATGAATCAGTCCCAATATAGGAGAAATCTTTCTTAGCCAAGTCAAATTTTGCAACACCGTATTTTGATGCATCCATTGCCAAAAGGAAAGAGGTATTTATTCTATCCTTTTCTGCACGCTGCATATATTCATCTGTATTGTTGACAATTAGAAGAACTAAGGCGTCTTTGTCTTCTACGGTAGTAGGAATAAATATTGCTCTTTGATATATGTTGCTGTCATTGACCTTAAAAATGTAATGTTTATCTGCAATCTCTTTGTGTCTAATTTTTTGCAGCGTTGCATCAGATACATAAGGAGAATTGAAAAGCGAGAATTCCGCTGACTTTTTATAGTCTGGAATTACAAGGGATAGCTCCTCGTTTGCCTTTGAATTATCCTCAACAAATTTGCCCAGGCCTGTGAATACCGCAATACCTATCGGGGAATTTTTAAACAAAGCGCTGTAGTCTCTTAACAGTTTATTGTACAGTTCAACATCTTCTGTGACTTTTTTATCTCTCTTGCGGACTGCAAAGTTTATAAATAGTGCAAATAGCAGTAAAAGAATCAACAGCACGGAAAGAATTTTTACTGCATGCTTTGTAAGAAAACTTGTATGGTCCTCATACATAATGTTGTACTTCTTGCCTGCCAGTTTAATTCCCATCTTGTCCGCAGCAACTTTGTTGATAGACATTTTTTCTGGAGAAATATATTTAAACTCTATGGAAGAGGCCGGTGTACCGGAAAGTATCTGTTTTAAAGATGCCGCAGTAGCCGCCGCAAGTTTTGGAACACTTATAAATATTCCTCCAACCATTGGTGTGTTTGCATCTGCAGGTATCTGTTTTAATATCACGACAGGAACATTGTTGGAATTGTATACGGCGTTGTAGCCAGAAGAGTTCTCAGTGCTAAAAGAATTAATCAGAATTGCCGCATTCTTTTTTGTGAAATTGGAAATAGTAGAATTAATAATATCTGCATTAACTTTCTTAATATCGGAAACTATAAAATCAATGTTTCTAGCATTAAGTTGTGCTTCAAATTTATTTGCGTTAAGGCAATCTTCAAAAGTTTTTTCTGAGAAGTAGATTGCAGTTTTTGTGTTTGGAAACAAAACTTTAAGAGCTATGATAGTAGACTCAATATTATCTCGTCCAAATACTCCGGTTACATTATAGCCGGCGGTTTCATCTTTAAGAGAGTATACTAAACTGTCGGGAACTGTATGAGTAGCAAGGAAATAACTGTAATCCGATATTGTCTCATCAGATGGAGCGCAGACTACAATTGGAATATTGCCAAGTTGAATGCCTGATCTCCTTAACACCATCCAAGCCTCTGTACCAACAATTACTACGGCATCCGGAGCTTTCTGAAGCCTGGAGAACACCTCGGAAATTTCAGAAGCACCCTCGGCCAAAGATTGTTTATGTACGATATCCGTATTTGCCAGACTGACATTTACACCGGGTATGATTTTTTTTGCGTAAAAGGTAATTTTACTGCAAATCAATTGATTCCATGCGTCATCATAACTATATGAACTAATGATTTGTATATTCTTCCCCTTACCTGAGCTCTGAGCAAATGCCGGCACAACGGACATTAGCGCAAGCGCAGCAATAAAGATAGAAATTAGTAACTTTTTCATTATGTGTATTTATTTTCTTCTATTTATTATGATTTAAGGCCTCCAGCAGGTATTTGTTAACATTCACATCTGATGTAGGACGTATTACTTTAATACCGGTTATGGATTTTCTTGAATTTACATACTCTTTGATGGTCATTTTATCTAATTCCACTTTCATATCGGCAAAAGATGCATGGATAAAACCGACTCTTCCATTCTCAACGCAGGCAATAGTCACATGAGCTATATCAAGTCCTGGAGTAGCTGACATGTAGCAAATTATATCTCCGCTGCATATTTTGTCCTCGCACTCTGCAATCTTCTCCTTAGGAATATAGGTAATTGGCATTTTGTTAAGATTATTTTCAATCTCCGTTATGCGACTTAGTTCCTCCGCAGAGGATAATTGTTTATATCTCTGATAGTTGTGGCTCATAAAGAAAATAGGATGATAATAAATCTCTCCCCCAAGATTCATTGTAATGTCTTTAATGTTGCCAAATTTTTCGCCCTGCCTTATCCATTCAGTAGTATAATGCAGGCGGCTAGAATAGCTGCCGATAGTTCCGTTTCTGTAACGGCTCACTCTTTCATTTTCAGCAAATTGCTGGAATGTTGCTTTTTTCCCGCTCCGATGTGCGGTAATAGCCAAATTTAAACAAGTCTCAACAAAAATTATACAGTCTGTTTGGTGCAAATTAATGGTTAATTGCTCGTTAGGTGCGGTCTTATCAAGTGTTCCGGCCACATAGGGAGTGCCGATAAGCATTTTAGCCGCCATTATCATCAAATCAGGAACGCTTCTGTCAGAATAGGGTTGCAGGGTCATAAGAATTTTATCAGCAAGATATTTGTCAAGAGTGGTTGTTACAATAGAATTTTCAACCAAAACTGGGGTAATGGAATCCAGCTGTGAACGTTGTTCTACGCAACAAAATTGAGCCCTAATGCAATTAAATGGCGCAATTAATAATGCCAGCACAAACGCTATGCTAATTATACATAGAGCTCCTTTTTTCATAATAGTCTGATCTTAAATTATTTGACTTACAACTCAATCTGCAAATTTAGCAATCTTTTATATAAAATAAAAAAGAGAGCTGCCAAAAGGCAGCTCTCAATGAACAATAACCCTAAAAACTATTTTGTTAAAGAATGACGCACCAATTGTGCTCGTCTTTAATTTCGCCGTTTTGAATTCCTACAATGTGTTTGTAAAGTTTAGTGCAGGTCTCAATTCCATCATAGTTATAGCGTTTGCACTCGCTGGCATCAATATCCGGTTTATCGTCAATTGATTTAACAGGGGTGATTACAACGGCAGTACCACATTCACCAACCTCTTTGAACTCTGCAAGTTCCTCAGAAGGAACTCTGCGTCTCTCTACCTTCATTCCAAGGTCTTTGGCAGCAACTTCCAGAGATTTATTGGTGATTGACGGAAGGATGCTGTTGGAAAGAGGTGTAACATATGTATTGTCCTTAATACCAAAGAAATTTGATGATGCAAATTCGTCAATGTATTTGTGCTCAACAGGATCCAAGTAAAGAACGGCCTTGTAACCTTGCTGTTTTGCAACTTGCCCGGCATGAATAGATGCTGCATAATTGCCTCCAACTTTGTAGCAACCTGTTCCGTGACCTGCTGCACGGTCATACTTTCTTGCTATAACTCCATTTACGGCAACTAAGTTGCCTTGTCCGGAATAAGACCCAACCGGTGCAACTGCAATAAATAACATTTGCTTTTTAGCTGGAGCAATTCCAAGCTGAGAGCCTGAACCAAAAAGAACAGGCCTTATATAAAGGGAAGCGCCGCTTCCATACGGAGGAAGATATCTCTCATTCTCCTTTACAGCCATTATGCATAAGTTTATAAAGTCCTCTGTTGTAGGTGCATCCATTCCAAGGTATGCAGCAGAAGATTGCATTCTTTTTGAATTCTCATCCGGACGGAAAAGTCTGATTTTGCCATCCTGGCCCCTAAAAGCTTTTAAACCCTCAAAACACTCAATACCATAATGAAGAGAAGGTGCCAAACCGCTTAAAGGTATATTAATATCAGAACTGATAATCGGCTTGCCCCAGATGCCGTCTTCATACGTACATGAAATATATTTATCAGTAGGGGTGAACGAGAAACTTAATTTACTCCAATCCATACTATTGTTTTTTAAATGATTAACTAATTTACTAATTTAATTTGCAAACGTTTTCTTTTATTTTCTATGCGAATATAGAACCAAAATTGACATAAACCAAATAATTTTTAAGAAAATCTTCAAATATTTTTAAAAATTGCCAATGAGATATATTGGGCGCTGAAAAAGTAAAGATTAAATTCATATATTTGTGATGTTTTGAACATGAAAAGTGCTTTTTTTATTGCAAAAAGATTTTTACCGTCAATATGTGGTTAAACAAATTTATTCATATTATAACAGGAAAGGGTAAAAAGTTCTATCCGCTGTTTATCAGTCAGTCTGATATTGTTGAGAAGTCAGCAGAAATCCTTGTGAAAATTCTCAAAGAAGAATCTTATGAGAAGAAAAAGGAATATGCGCGTGCCATTAAACTGCTTGAGAAACAGGGTGATGTGATGGAGACAAATATTTTTGAGACGCTTTACAGAACTTATTCTACTCCATTTGACAGAGAAGATGTCCAAAATTTATGCTCTTCCATTGAAACATTGTTGGATTACATTCATGATTCCGCAAAGAAAGTTGTTATATACCAGCCTAAATATGTGGATAATACGTGGGTAGAGATAGGAGAATCTATCTATGAGGATTCTAAAATTCTTTCTGAGATTACAAGGGAACTTTCATCATTTAGAAACAAATCAAATATATTGATGGCTAAGTGTATGAAAATTAAAGACATAGAGCAAGAGGTCGATGACCAATATGAATGCTATATGAGCAACTTGTTTGAAGTTGAAAAAAACGGGATAGAGCTTACCAAGTATAAGAATATTATTCAGTCTCTGGAGGATACAACTGATAAGGCAAAGGAAGTGGGTGACTGCATAAAGATGATTCTTGTTAAGGAAGGCTAACGTAATTTCATCTTATTTTATAGGTTTTTATGTCCGTGAAAAAACTTATGATATTAGTGTGGTGCGTCTTTTTGATATGCGCCTCTCTTTCTGTTTACGCACAAAGCACTATAAAAGAGGAACTTATCCATTCTGCGTCTAATGCGCCTAATAAATATCCCGATAGTTCTCATGAGACAGAACAGATAAAAATTAATCACAAAATCATAGCAAGCGGTGACAGGCAGTTCTATCCTTATGAGTACATAAATAAAGATGGAGAGCCTGATGGTTTTGATGTAGATCTGTTCCGCGCTCTTATGAAAAATCTCCACTTGGATTATGATCTTACCCTTGGGGATTGGTCTCAGGTTCACCAGCTTATGAAAGATGAGAAAATCGATGTAATTGTCGGCGTAATGTATTCTCCTCAGAGAGCCAAGTACATCAAGTTTGGAATTCCACATAATATCATTACTCTCTCTTTCACAGTAAGGAATGGGAGCGGTTTTGACTCTCCGAATAATTTGAGAGGCAGGAGGATTGTAGTGCAGAAAATGGACAGGGGATATGATTATTTGCATGAAACCGGTTTCACAGATAAAATATTGGCAGTGAATACTATAAAAGAAGGCTTTAGAATGCTTGAAAAAGGAGAGTGTGATGCTGTCTTATTTGACCATCTGTCTTCACTGACCATGGCAAGGGATTTAAAGTTGAAAGGCACAAAGATTATTGCTTCTAACATTGCCCCTCAGCGCTATTCAATAGGTGTCAATTATAAAGATGAAGACTTGCTATTCCTTCTTAATGAGGGACTTTATGAGATGAAGGTAAGCGGAGAGTATGATAAAATTTATGACAAGTGGTTTAATGTTACTGACCCCGCCGGAGAGAGATACAAGCGCACGATATCTGTCGTGAAGTGGATATTGGTCTCACTTTGGGTTTTGCTTATGTTGGGAGTGATTTTTATTTTGGTGTTAAAATCTCAGGTAAAAAGAGCAACAAAGGAAATCCTAATAGAGAGAGATAGAGCGGAAAGGGCGGATAAATTGAAGAGTATTTTCCTGTCAAATATGAGCCATGAGATTCGTACCCCGCTTAATGCAATTGTTGGTTTTGCGGGCCTTTTGTGTGAGGAGGGGCAAGACATTGAAGATAAGAGGAATTATGCGGAGATTATTAAGGGCAATAGCAGGCAATTGCTTCAGCTTGTGAGCGATATACTTGATACTGCAAAAATTGAATCCGGTACCCTTGTCCTTAATAAGAATGATTTTCACATAGAAGATCCTTGCATGGAGGCTTTTATGTCAGTAAAGGTTAACTTTAAGAACAATGACGTAATTTTGCAAGAGGATTATCAGTGTGATTGTCTTGTGAATGCAGACTTGCTGAGGATAGAGCAGGTTGTTGCAAACTTTCTCACTAATGCGATAAAGTTTACAAAAAAAGGTTCAATCACCTTGAGTACAATGCGTTGTCCGGACACAGATATGGTTGAGGTATCTGTAACAGATACCGGAATCGGCATCTCTGATGAAGACGCCAAAACCGTTTTTGACCGCTTCAAGCAAGTTGGCAAAATGGGCAAAGGGACCGGTCTTGGCCTGTCAATCAGCAAGAATATAATAGAGTTATCCGGAGGTGAGATTGGAGTAGATTCTGAAGATGGAAAGGGCTCCAAGTTCTGGTTCCGCCTTCCTATAGCGGGAACGTCTCACTAATAGGGAACAATCCAAACAGGCCGCCTGTATGGATGAACAAAATATTTCCGTTGTGGTTGAAATTTCCTCCCGGCTGCAGTTCATTCCAAATGCCGTACATGGCTTTTCCTGTGTAAACGGGATCAAATATAATGCCTTCTGTTCTAGCTACTTTCTTGATAAACTCCAGCTCTTCCGGTCTGCTTAAAGCGTAACCTATTCCAACATATTTGTCATTGATTTCTATATTGCCCTTATCCAATTTTCTGCCCTTATATTCTGGCAGCAGATTAACAGCTTCTGAAGCTATGCTATAGGCAATGTCTGTAAAGTATTTAGTATCATCGCATACCGCCATTCCCACAACTCGTTTTCCAAGGTTCATCAACTCATTGGCAAGGTACAGACCCGCTACTGTTCCGCCGCTGCCTGTTGCAACAACAACGGTATTAAATTGAATACCAAGCTGTTTCTCCTGTTCCATAATTTCTTGCATGCAGTTGAAATAACCCATTGTGCCAATAGCATTTGATGCTCCCTCCGGAATAACGTATGGCTTATATCCCTGAGCCTTATACTCTTCTGCCATTTGGTTCATGATTTCCGTACGGTGATTTCTATACTCTTCCTGATTGCAGAATTTGACGTCTGCGCCCAGCAATCTGTCTAGGAAGTAATTGCCTGTTACCGGGGGAGTTTGAGAGATTCTAAGAAGCACTGCAGATTTCATTCCAAGCAATGTTGCAACTTCTACGGTTGCGCGGCAATGGTTAGACTGTATCCCTCCGCAGGTAATTAACATATTGCAGCCTTTATCCAGCGCCTCGGCAGCTTCAAATTCCAATTTGCGTATTTTATTTCCGGAAAATTCACTGCCGGTTTGGTCATCACGTTTGATGTATAGATTGGCATTCAACTCTTTTGAAAGTCTCTCCAGTTTTTGAATTTTAGTTGGCAGGTTGGCCAGATTTAACTTTTTCATTCTTGTAGTTTTTATGGGACTTAATTTATGTGGCAAATTTAATATGACTTTTAGTAACTTTGCAAAAATCTCCGTACTATTTTACGGACAGTTTCAGTCTAGAAAGAAATATTCTAATTATGATAAAAAACAAATTGTTTTCAAGAGCGGCCGTATTACTTTTTGCTGCTGTATTATGCTGCTCTTTAAGTCTTTATGCTCAACCGGAAAAGTATATTACATCCCGGCTTAAAGGTAAAAACTACACAAAAGTTACAGACGTTGCAGAATTTGCATCGGCTGCAGTTGCTGTAAAATCCTATCTTTTACCAACTTCTGGAATCAGAGTGCCAATAAGAGTTGAGTCCGCTTACACTTTTGCGGATGATGATTCACTACTTATATGTTTTAACGGTCAAATGGCGGATTATCCTTTCCGTCCTCAAACCGTTGAAGACGTTTATTCATTGACTCGTCAAAATCTGCCGGAGAAATATAGAGATAAAAAATTGGGAATCATTGCAAATGACTCAAAAATAGAGGATTTGGTGCCTCCTTTTTTTAATCCCGACAGTAAATTTTTTAAACTTCAGAGTGAGGCTGAGGAGCTTTTGCAGGAGGGCAGGCTAGCTACCAGAGAGGAGAAAGCAGAGGCCAAGAAAAAAAGCGTCAGAGAGAAGGATAAAAATTTTGTCCCTCCATTGAAGTCAGAGACGTCACGTCCTTACGATATTTATAATGGTCTGCAAGATAGACATATATGCGTTTCCAATAGTCACGGATGGTATTATGAGCCAAAACTGGACAGATGGGAGTGGCAGAGAGCAAGACTGTTTGAAACAGTTGAGGATATGTACACTCAGAGTTATGTTATTCCGTTCCTTGTTCCAATGTTGGAGAATGCAGGTGCCGTTGTAATGATGCCAAAAGAGAGAGATTACAACAAAAATGAAATAATAGTTGATAATGATACAAATACAGAGGGCTTCTCTGTTACTAATGGAGTATCTTCTTGGCAAAAGGGTGATTCTCTGGGATTTGCAAATCCAAAGAAATCATACGTGTATAAAGAGAATCCTTTTAAACTAGGGTCATATATTCAGATTCAGGGACTTATGAAATCTTCTAAGCCGGCTGAAGAAAATCAGATAGAAAAAAACGAGAGTGAAGTTAAATGGTTGCCAAATATTCCGGAAGACGGAAATTATGCGGTTTACATCTCATATCATTCCCTTCCGGAAAGTACCAAGAGTGCCGGATATACTGTTAAGTATAGCGGCGGCGTAGCAAAATTCAGAGTCAATCAGCAGATGGGAGGAGGAATATGGGTTTATCTTGGAACGTTTTATTTTAAGAAAGGGGCATCTGACCAGGGCGTCTATTTAACAAATGTTAACTCAATAGATAAAGGTATTGTAACTGCGGATGCTGTGAAATTTGGCGGCGGATGGGGCAATATGGCCCGCGGCAAAGGTGATGGTTACATCAGCGGGATGCCAAGATTTGCAGAAGGTGCAAGATATTGGCTGCAGTGGAGCGGTTTCCCTGATACGGTTTATTCATACTCTCATAACGTAAATGATTACAATGATGATTATGTAAGCCGCGGAAAATGGACAAACCGGTTGGCAGGAGGTTCATCTAAATTGCCAAACTGGGGATATGGCGGAGAGAAAATCCCGATAGATTTATCTTTTGCCCTTCATACAGATGCCGGCACATTTTTGAATGACTCTATTGTTGGTACGCTTTCTATATATACTCGCAATTGTGAAGATTTTGGCGGAGGTATAAAATATCCAAACGGAGAGGACAGATTGTTTGGGAGAGAGTTGGCAGATATGGTTCAGACACAGGTTGTTAATGACGTATCAGGCAAGTACGGGTTCCCTTGGACAAGAAGAGGATTATGGGACCGTTCTTATTCAGAAAGCAGGACCCCTCAGGTTCCGGGAATGTTGCTGGAGTTCTTATCTCATGAAAATTTTGCAGATATGAAATACGGTCTTGACCCAGCATTTAGATTTACGGCCGCAAGAGGAATGTACAAGGGAATATTAAAATTCCTGGCATTCAAAAACAATGTTCCTTATGTTGTTGAACCTCTGCCTGTTAATGATGTAAGAGTAACTGTGGATAATGGAGATTCTTCTGATAATTCATCTTTGCAGCAGGGCAAGCATAAGAGAAAATCTTCTGCATCCAGAAGAAGCAGGAAAAATAAAAAGAACAGGGATGCTGTTGCACAGACAACGCCTCATATCTATAATACGGTTGATGCAAGCAGGACAGTTTATGCTCAAGTAGATTGGTCTGCAGTAGAAGATCCGGAGGAACCAACTGCAAAACCGTCTAAGTATCTTGTTTATACGGCAATTGACGATAATGGCTTTGACGGGGGAACTGTTGTGGAAGATACAACGTATAGAGTTGAGATTGCAAATGGAAAAGTTTATAGATTTAAAATATGCGCTCTTAATGAGGGTGGCAAGAGTTTCCCTTCAGAAGTTGTATCTGTCGGGATATCAGGCAATTCTAATAAAGAAAAAGTTGCCCTTGTTGTAGATGCATTTGACAGAGTGGGGGCGCCAAAGTGGTTGCAGAGCAGAGATTCCACCCTGGCAGGTTTCTTTGATGATTATGATCACGGTGTGCCATATATTCAGGATGCCGGCTTTATTGGAAGTATGTATGAATTCCGTCGCAGTGTTCCATGGACCGATGATGATGCTCCCGGATTTGGAGCTTGCCATGGTGACTATGCAAAAATGGTAATTGCCGGCAATACGTTTGATTACTCTTATGACCATGGAATTGCCTTTATGCAAAAAGGTTACAGCTTTGTTTCATCTACCCGCAGCGCCGTTGAAAACGGAAAGACAATACTGAAAGATTACGATATCTGCGATATGATTATGGGCAAGCAGGCTCAGAGCAATGATGGAGGAAAAATGAAAGCGGTGAACTTTACTGTATACACTCCTGCAATGAGAGAGGCAATTGTGAAATTCTGCGCTGGAGGCAGAAAGCTATTATTATCAGGAGCTTACATATCAACTGATTTAGTTGACGGGTATAAAATAGATACAGGAGGAAAGAATTTTGCATCTAAAGTCCTTAAATTCAAATGGATGACTCACTCTGCTTCAACAGACGGAAATGTTTCTGCCGTAGATAATCCGTTTGGCTTTAGCGGAGATTACAATTTCTATTCTCAGCTGAATGAGAAAAAATATTGCTGTGAGGCACCGGATGCCTTTACTCCTGCTGAGAAAAATGCTTACACTATCTTTAGATATCCGCAGACAAGTATCTCTGCTGCAGTAGCTTATAAGGGGAATGATTATAGAATAGCATCTTTTGGATTCCCATTGGAGACGCTGACTTCACAAGGTCAGATTAATAAATTAATTGGGCAGGTTATTGATTTCTTTGAGAAATAAATCAAACATAATTAGCGTGAAATTTGAACGCCTAGTGTGCAAAATATTACTGCTGAAATGGTTACCAAAAGATAATAAGTGGGCAAAATAACAGAAAAATAATTGATGTAAATATGAAAAAGAATATCACAGTAATTTCTCTTTTAACATGCATGGTGCTGATGTTCAGTATCTCTGTAAACGCGCAAGAGATTAAAAACAAAATATACAATAATGTAAATATTGGCGGCGGAAGTTTGTGGGCATACCCTTACACTGCAACGCAATCTGCTGCGGCATCTGCTGCAGTGCCAAAATTGACGCCTGCGCCGCAAGGCTACAAACCTTTCTATATCAGCCATTACGGAAGACACGGCTCCCGCTGGCTAATCAGCCCAAAAGACTATGGTTTTGCTCATGATGTTTTTGCTGCTGCTGATAAGGCCGGAATTTTAACGCCTCTTGGAAAGTCCGTTAAGCTAAAGATTGATTCTGTGTTTGTTGCCTCAACAGGCCGCCTTGGGGAACTTACTCAGCTTGGAGCAAAACAGCATAGAGGAATAGCTGACAGAATGGTTGCCAACTTCCCTGATGTCTTTGCCGGAAATGTTAAAGTTGACGCCCGTTCAACAGTTATAATCCGTTGTATATTAAGTATGATGGCTGAATGTGGAGAACTTAAGGCATACAATAAAAATATCACTATTACCAATGATGCCAGCGAGCATGATATGTACTATATGAACTATGATGATAAGGATAGTGAAGTAAGTTTTGCTAAGTTTTATGAGGATGAAAACAGAAGGGGAGTGCTAGAACAATTTGAGGCAAACAATATTCATCCCGACAGATTGATCTCTTCATTGTTTACAGACACAACATTTATTACTAGATACTCTGTTCCTTATGATAAAAAGTCTTACGGACCTGACGGAAAGGTTATCCCTTCAAACCAGTCAGTCCATCTTTTTAACAAACTTTGTAATCTGGCTCAGTCAATGCAAGACCTTGATTTTAAGATTTCTATGAAAGATATCTTTACAAAGGAGGAGCTGTATAATTACTATCTTAATGAGAATGCTTATTGGTATTGCTTAAGAGGATATTCAGAACTGTCGGGAGCCAAAATGCCTTACAGCCAGACTTATTTGCTTAAAAACATTATCAAAGGAGCGGACTCAGTAATTGCCTGCAACGGCCGCGGAGCAACATTAAGATTTGGACATGATTCAGATGTGCTTCCTTTGTCTTGCCTTATGGGTATTAACGGCGGAAATTATAAAACAGGGAATCTTGATTCTCTTGCATACCATTGGAATATAGTAGATTACATTCCCATGGCTGCAAATATTCAGTTTATATTTTATAGGAAAACTGCCGCTGGCAAAACAGTAGGTACTGTAAAGGCAAAGGCAAGTGCAAACGCAAGCGCAAAGGCAAGTGCAAACGCAAGCGCAAACGCAAGTGCAAACGCAAGTGCAAATGCTCCGGTTTATGTAAAAATCTTAATCAATGAACGTGAAGCCAAGCTTCCTATGGAGAGCAAGTTATGGCCTTATTATAATTGGAAAGATTTAAGGCAGTACTTTACGGATATCCTTGCAAAATCTCCAGTGAAGTAGTGGTCAGCAGTAACAATAACAGGACAAAAAACACAGGCATTTTTTACCTGTGTTTTTTTTGTCCGCTACCGTAGGGAGCGTGCAGCTCCGCGCTACAGCGCGTCAAACCGCAGAGCGTTGCGCTGCTTTGTGGCGCAACGCCTCACAGTCTGCGTAGCGGACTGTGTTGACATATTACCATATTGCCTCCTGTGCAGCTAATTGTTTTTTCAAGTCATTTGCGGTGTTTCGCTCTGCCTTACTTCTCGCTAATGATTTTCTGAAGAAAATCATTGCTCGTACGAAACGGACTCGCTCAACATCTGCAAATGAACTTGAAAACCTGTCTGTACTTGGTGTACCTCCTGGTGGTATTGTGTGTCAGCGTGTTACAAAAGATCTCAATTTTAAATCTGTGATGTTTTGTAACATATTGATTGTCAATATCACCTCAGACTACCCTGAATCATATAGTTGCATAACTGCTTTAATTACAATGTGTTGTGCTGCTTTGTGGCGGAATGCTCTGCATGTGACGCAGAGCGAGCATGCATACATGGAAAAGGGCCTGAGAATTTCTTCTCAGACCCTTTATTTTGCTGGCGGAAGTATAAGCCGAATTCTGTACCGTTTAAACAGCGGCCTTTATCATTTATCTAATGCAGCCTACCCCCCGGCAACGAGCGAGCAGCTCTTAACTGCCGGTATATGTGGCCTTGCAGGATGTGGCTGAGTACCAAAGCAAAATCGCTTTTGCCCTCTGTGAGCTCTTGACTCGCATTTTCACCCTTGCTTTCATCCGTCGCGACGGAAAAAAGCGGTTATTTTCTGTTACCCTCACACAAGCTTTCACCTGTCTGCGCTTTCCGCAGCACATTGCTCTATCCTGTCCGGACTTTCCTCCCAATTACTTGAGCGATAAAGCCTCCCGCCGGGGAACAAAAGTATGCTTTTTAATTTTATCCTGCAAATGGCGTAAAAACTTTGCTTTGAATTTTAATTAGAATTATCTTTGTGTCCCGACAGGAAGTGATCCATTAGAGGACCTTCCACAATCATTATCATGAAGACAAAGTATATTTTTATTACGGGCGGAGTTGTTTCCTCCCTGGGCAAAGGCATTATGGCTGCTTCTCTTGCAAAGTTGCTGCAATCCAGAGGTTTAAGGGTGACAATCCAAAAGTTTGATCCATATATCAACGTTGATCCTGGAACGCTTAATCCTTATGAACACGGAGAGTGCTACGTGACGGATGACGGTGCTGAGACTGACCTGGACCTGGGTCATTATGAGAGATTTTTAGATGTGTCAATGTCTCAAGCTAATAACGTTACTACCGGCCGTATTTACAAGACAGTTATTGATAATGAGCGTGAAGGTGTCTATTTGGGCAAGACGGTTCAGATTATCCCTCATGTTACTGATGAGATAAAGAGAAGAATGACTCTTCTTGGCAAGACGGGAAAGTTTGATATAATAATTACTGAGATTGGAGGAACTGTCGGTGACATAGAATCAACCCCTTTTATTGAGACTGTTAGACAATTGCAGTGGGAAATGCCGGAAGGGGATTGCATAGTTCTTCATTTGACATTGGTCCCATTTTTACACGCTGCTAAAGAGCTTAAGACCAAGCCAACACAGCATTCCGTAAGATTGCTTCAGCAGGACGGAGTTAATCCGGATATCATTGTTTGCAGGACGGAAATGCCTCTGCCTGTTGGTATTAAGAGGAAAGTCGCATTGTTCTGCAATGTAAAACCTGATTCTGTTTTTGAGAGCTCTGATGCTAAGAGTATTTATGAAGTTCCTTTAAAGCTTCATGCTCAGGGGCTGGATGATATTGTTCTTAAAAAGCTGGGATTCAAGCTTAAGAGCATTGCGGTACCAGACTTGTCCTCATGGAAGACATTCTTGAATAAGCTCTATAACCCTAAGTATGAATGTAATATAGCACTAGTGGGGAAATATGTTGAATTGCAGGATGCGTATAAGTCCATCCAAGAATCATTTATTCACGCCGGAGCAGCAGACAGATGCAGAGTAAATGTTCATACAATTCACAGTGAGTTTATAGATGCCAAGAACATAAATGAGAAACTTAAAGGTATGGATGGCATCCTTGTTGCACCTGGTTTTGGGGAGAGAGGAATTGAGGGCAAAATTCTTTCTGTAAGATATGCCCGCGAACATAAAATTCCATTCTTTGGGATTTGTCTTGGCATGCAAATGGCTGTGATTGAGTTTGCAAGAGATGTTCTCAAGTTAGACGGAGCAAACTCCACGGAGGTTAATCCAACTGCAAAGAACCCTGTTATTGACCTGATGGAGGAGCAGAAATCTCTAACAATGAAGGGTGGCACCATGAGACTTGGCGCATACAATTGCAAGATAAAAGAGGGCTCTCTGGCATATAAGATTTATGGATGCAGGATGATTTCAGAAAGGCATCGTCACAGATTTGAGTTTAATGAGCATTATGCTCCCATGATTGAGAAGGCGGGTATGATTATTACAGGCCGCAATCCGGAAACCGGTCTTGCTGAAATTGTGGAGATACCTAAGCTTCCGTTCTTTATAGGTGTTCAGTTCCATCCCGAATTAAAGAGCAGGGCTTTGAAACCGCAACCCATTTTTGTAGCTTTTGTAAAGGCTGCAATGAAGTATCGTGCAGAAAAAAACGGCAGCTGTGATTTGAAAGTTGCAACGTCTGATAGCAAATAATTTTGATATGAATGTTAGCAAATTGCACATTAAAAAAGGAGTTGTCATATTTTTTGTCATGGCTTTTGCTTTTTTGCTCTGCTCTGTAAATCAGGGTGCTATGGCAGATAATTTAACCGGCGGGTCAGAGAGTTCTGCAGAAAAAACTATCGCGAAAAAATATAGAGTTAAAGTGCTTGCCACTTTTCCTCACGACAGGCATTCCTACACTCAAGGATTATTTTTTAATAAGGGAGTAATGTATGAAAGCGCAGGACAATATGGTGAAAGTAGTTTTAGGATAGTGGATTACAAGACAGGTCGTCTTAAGAAAAGATGGAATTTTAATGCAAAGTATTTCCTGGAAGGGTCATGCATTTTTGGAAACAATATATACATCCTTACATGGCAGGAACACTCATGCTTTGTTTATTCCGCAGACAAATTTAAGAAAGTTGGCGTGGCTTCATATCCTACTGAAGGATGGGGACTTACAACTGACGGTAAAGAGATGATTATGAGCGACGGCTCATCCACTTTGTATTTTATGGATCCGGCCAGTTTTTATTGCACGCACAGAGTTAACGTAACTATGAATGGTAAACCTCTTAAGTGGATTAATGAACTTGAATATATAGATGGTCTTGTTTGGGCAAACGTTTATGAGACAGATAAGATTGTTATTATTGATCCTAAAACCGGCATTGTAAAAGCGGAACTTGATTGCAGCGGTATCCTTTCTGCATCACTGAAAAACGCTGATACAGATGTGCTTAACGGGATTGCGTACAATCCGCTGGATGGCGCTGTTTATATTACCGGCAAGTATTGGCCTCGTCTTTTCCGCATTGCCAATCCTCTGAAGTAATTTTTTTTTGCAAGTCATTTGCAGTGAAATCAATTTGCAAGTCATTTGAAAAGTTTTGCTCTGAATTAATTCATTCTAGGCTGAAGGGTGTACCCATAGGGGCCTCTGTGTATCAATGTTTTATAAAAGATCTCAATTTTAAATTTGAGATCTTTCGTAACTATTTGACTGTCAGCATGACCCCAGAGTACCCTATATCAGATAGTTACGTAATCGCGGAATAATACTCTCTAAGCGTAGCGGCTGAAAGCCGCATTGCTTGTGCGTTGGCAGATATATTTTTGTTTTGCAAAAACAAAAATATATCTTTGCGGCGGCTTAGGGGTGCCGAAAGGCTGAGATCATACCCTTGGAACCTGATGCGGTTAGTACCGCCGGAGGGAGAGCAAGATACCTTTGCATTTCTAAGCTTTTAATATTTAGCTAGTTATGAAAAGGTTATTTTTTTTAAGTGCATCTTTATTGATTCCTTTTTTGTTTGCCGATATGGCAAATGCAAGTTCATTGAGTGATACTTCTAAGGTTAACAAATTGGACAGCATAATTGTTTCTGCCGTGCGTGCAGGCGCAAATACTCCCGTTACATTTTCTACCATATCTAAGGCGCAGCTAAGGAGCGTGGCCGCATCTCATTCTCTTCCAATGGTTTTAGGCTTTCAGCCATCTGTTGTTGCAACAACTGAAGGCGGTTTGGGACTAGGATACAGCAAGTTTAGCGTCCGTGGCAGTGATGCCAGCAGAATCAATGTAACGTTAAACGGAATTGCAATCAATGATGCTGAGAGCCAGGAAGTTTTCTGGGTAGATATTCCGTCTTTGGGCAGTTCCTTGCAATCTGTTCAGCTTCAGCGTGGTGTGGGAACATCTACTAATGGTCCCGGCGCATTTGGCGCAAGCATGAATATGCAGACTTTGACTCCCGCCCAGCATCCGTACGGAAATGCAGAATTTTCATTTGGTTCATTTAAAACATACATGACAACAATCGGCGCCGGAACCGGAGAGATGAAAAACGGTTTATCTTTTGACGTCAGATATTCTCACAACAGCACCAAAGGTTACATTAGAAACGCAAAGGCAGATTTGAATTCACTATATCTGTCGGGAGGATGGAAAAATGAGAATAACTCATTAAAAATCACTTATATATACGGAGACCAGGCAACCGGAATTACATGGAACGGCTGTCCGCTGGATGTCTATTACAAGAACAGAAGATACAATAATGCCGGAGAATATTATGATGAGGCTGGCAATGTGCATTATTATGATAATGAAACAGATAACTACAGACAGCATCATGTTCAGCTGCACTATATTCACCAGTTCTCTCCGTATGTGACTTTTGATGCCACCGTGCATTATACTAAAGGAACCGGTTATTATGAAAACTATATCTACAATAAAAAGTTCTCTAAATACGGTCTTGAAAATCAGACTATTGATGGAGTAACTCATAAAAAGGGAGATTTCATTGTCAGGCAATATATGAATAATGACTACGTTGCTTCCGCCGCAAACGTGAACTACAATAAAAATAAAATCAACGCAACTGCGGGGGCTGCTTATTCATTTTACAACGGAGATCATTTTGGACGTGTTAAATGGAGCAAGTACAATCAGAACGTTGCAAACAATTTTGAGTGGTACCGCAACAATGGGAAGAAAAATGACGTCAGCATTTATGCCCGTGCAGAGTACGAAATAGTTCATAATCTGACAGCTTTTGCAGATTTGCAGTATCGCTACATCTTCTTTAAGCTCAGCGGAATGGATAAAGATTTTACAGGTCTCGACAGAGATATGCATTATAATTTTTTCAATCCTAAGGCCGGTTTGACTTACAACATAACGGATAACAGCAAGGTCTATTTTTCTGTTGCCGCCGGCCACAGAGAGCCAAGCAGAAGTGATGTTAAAGAGTCAATAAAAGCGGGAAAGGCAGATGCAATTAAATCTGAAAGGATGATAGATTATGAACTAGGATACAAGTTTGCAAATGAGCATGTTAACGCTGGAATTAATCTATATGCCATGGAGTATAAAAATCAGCTTGTTGCAACTGGAAAATTGACGGAGACAGGATATACAATTCAAGAGAATATTCCTGACAGCTACCGCAGAGGAGTTGAGCTGTCTGCCGGTTGGATGCCGCTGGAAAAGTTATCATTGGAGGGCAATATCACATTCTCTAAAAACAAACTGAAAAATTATACTCTGTACACAGATACATATGACAATCCTAATGACTGGAATTCTGTTCCTCAAACGGCAACATATTATAAGAAATCAAATCTTACTTTGTCTCCGGAGCTTATAGGGGCGGCGATGCTTTCATACATGCCTGTTAAAACTGCCGTAATATCTTTGAACGGAAAATATGTTGGCAAACAATACATGGATAATTCCTCTTCCAAAGAGGCTGAAGTTCCAAGCTATTTTGTAATGGGTTTAAATGCCCAGAAGAGTTTTAAGATTAAGGGCACAGCTGTTGCTACGCTATCTATTTGCGTTGATAATCTATTGAATAATAAGTATTATTCTTATGGTTGGATATATAGAGCAAAGTTTAAGGATGGTTCTGCCGATAATGTAAGCGGCGGCGTTTACGCTCAGGCTACCACCAATTTCATTGTACGTTTATCATTCAACTTTTAATACTACATTTGTCCGGTCTGCAAAATTTTCTCTGCAAGACCGGACATTTTTTTATAAAAATGTACTGTAAGTAAGTAGTAACTTGAATACTGTATAAGTAACAATTGAAATGGATTTTAGCTGGATAGAAATATTGGGTTTTGCAGGGGGCATTATTTACACTTTGTTTGAGATTTTACAACTTAGAGCAATGTGGATTGTTGCCCTTATCACATCAACGTCCTATGCTGTAATATTCTACAGTCAAGGTATTTATGCTCAGATGGGGCTTCAAATCTATTTTGTAATAATGAGTTTTTACGGAATATGGCAATGGACTTTGCAACGCAGGAATTATAAAAAATCGTTAGAACAGGGAAGTTTAGGAACCACAGAAACAGAAAATAAAAAGGAGAGCAGTATTATCTATTATATCCCGACAGGTAAACAAATTGCATGGGGTGCAGCTATTCTATGTCTCTTAACAGCAGGTCTTTATATCTTTATTGTTTTTTTTAGCAAATTATTTTCTCAGTCACCGGACCCGTATCCGCTTTTGGATGCGCTTGCAACTGCGCTCAGCATATTGGGCACATATTGGTTGAGCAAATCTTATTTATATCAGTGGTGGTTGTGGATTGCGGCCGATATTCTAATGACGGCTATTTTTTCTATGCAATATATTGGCGGGCAAAATGGGATGATGCTGTCCATTATACTATATATATTTTACGTTGTAGCAGCATTTTACGGGATTGTACATTGGAAAAAGAGAGGAGTCAGGGTTTGATTGCCACGCAAGTCTGTTTTACTTAAAAATTATTAGTAAATTTGCCGGACTAAATAGTAACGAATGATTCTAATAGCAGACAGCGGTTCCACAAAAGTTGACTGGTGTGCTCTCAGAGAGGACGGAACCTACAGCATTATAAAAACAGCGGGAATCAACCCGGTTTTCATTACAAAAGATAAGATTATTAATATCTTAAAAGAGAAGCTCTTATCAGTGATAGGAACGGAAATCTCTGCAGTATATTTCTATGGCGCCGGCGTGGTGTCAAACGGAGTGTGCGGAGATTTGGCGGAGGCATTTGGAGAAGTTTTTCCAAAGGCCAGATGTGAGTCCGCTTCTGATATCCTTGCGGCTGCAAGAGCAGTTTGCGGTCACAACAAGGGAATTGCATGTATAATGGGAACAGGCTCAAATTCATGCTTTTATGACGGCTCTCAAATTACTCAGCATGTTAATGCCGGAGGATTTATTTTGGGAGATGAAGCCAGCGGCGGAGTGCTTGGGCGCAAATTGGTTTCAGATTACATCAAAGGCGTACTGCCAAAAGATTTGCAAGCCGCATTTACGGAAGAGTATCATCTGGATTATGCTCAAATTGTGGATAAGGTTTATAAACAGCCGGTTCCAAGCAGATTTCTTGCCTCATTCTCTCACTTCATTGAGGCTCACATGGATACTCCGCATATTGACCATTTGTTGCGCTCAAGTTTTAAAGAGTTTTTTACGCGTAATGTTTACCAATATGATTATAAGAACTACAAAGTTAATTTTGTTGGTTCTATTGCATTTGTATTCAGAAAGATACTTGAACAAGTTGCTGAAGAATGCGGAGTGGAGATTGGTATTATAATGCGTTCCCCAATAGAGGGATTAATTCACTATCATCAAATTGACGTTAAAGGAGGAAGATAAATATGACAAGAGTAACAGAACAAGCATCAAATTACAGCAATTTAGATAAAATGTCTACGGCTGAATTGCTGCACGGAATGAACAATGAGGATAAACAAGTACCCATTGCTGTTGAGAAATGTATTCCACAGATAGAGAAACTCATAGATGGGCTTGTGGAGAGAATGAAAAAAGGCGGAAGGCTGTTTTACCTGGGTGCAGGTACTAGCGGACGTTTAGGGATTTTGGATGCTTCTGAAATTCCTCCAACTTACGGAGCTCCTTTTGATTTGGTAATAGGACTTATTGCAGGTGGAGATACGGCTATAAGAAAGGCTGTAGAAAATGCTGAAGATGATTATAATGGAGGTTGGAGAGATTTAGAGAAATTTAATATTCATCAGAATGATACGGTTGTAGGGATTGCAGCAAGCGGTTCAACTCCTTACGTAGTTGGAGCATGTGCGGAGGCAAAAAAGCGCGGACTTCTTACCGGTTGTATAACCTGCAACCCTGACGCAAAAGTTGCGGAAGTTGTAGATATTCCAATAGTTGCCGTTGTTGGACCAGAGTTTGTGACCGGCTCTACAAGAATGAAATCCGGTACCGCAGAAAAACTGATTTTGAACATGATTTCTACATCTGCAATGATTAAGCTTGGCCATGTCAAGGGCAACAAGATGGTGGATATGCAGCTGAATAATGCAAAACTTGTTGACCGTGGCACAAGAATGATTATGGATGAGACTAAAATTACAGACTATAATCTTGCAAAATCTTATCTTGTAAAGTATGGTTCCGTAAGAAAGGCTGTTGATTCTTTCAGAGCTGAACAGAAAAAATAACTGTCGGGATTATAATCTGATTATCATATAAATAGAAAGCTCATGTTTAAGCAGAATTACTCTTCAAAACTCCTGGAAGAAGCCGTTGACCAGTTTGCAACGCTTCCTGGAATTGGCAGGAAGAGCGCGTTGCGCATGGCGCTTCATTTGCTTAAACAGCCGGAGGAAAATATTCAGAAGTTTGCCTCTTCTTTTTTGGAGCTGCGCAAGAATGCAAAGCACTGTTCTATTTGCAATATGATTTCAGATACAGAGATTTGCGGCATTTGCTCTGATAAGCGGAGAGATCACTCTGTGATTTGCGTAGTGGAGAGCATCAGGGATGTGTTGAGCATAGAAAACACAGAGACCTACAATGGTCTTTATCATGTTCTCGACGGCATCATCTCTCCAATGGACGGGATAGGCCCGTCTGACCTTCCAATTCCGCAGCTGGAAGAGAGACTAGATAAAGGTGGTGTAAATGAGGTGATTCTGGCTCTTTCTACAAGTATGGAGGGAGAGACTACCTCATATTATCTTTTTAAGAAACTGAAAAATTATAGTGTTAAAATAACCTCCATTGCACGCGGAGTTGCGTTTGGAAATGACTTGGAATATACAGATGAAGTGACGCTTGCAAAATCAATAGAAAACAGACAACCATTTAAAGGCTAACAATTAAAGGCAGATATAATGAATTCCACTATCCTACTGATTACGTTTTTGGTTTACACCATTTTGCTATTTGCAATTGCTTTTTTGACATCCAGAAAGGCAGATAATAATTCTTACTTTACCGGGAACCGCAAATCTAACTGGTTCTTAGTTGCTTATGGAATGATAGGGGCATCCCTTAGCGGTGTCTCTTTTATGAGTGTTCCGGGAAATGTGTTCAATGAGAAGTTTTACTATTTGCCAATGTTGATTGGTATGATAGGCGGCTATGCAATAATAGCGGGAGTGCTTGTTCCTCTTTATTACAAGATGAACCTGACTTCCATCTATACATATCTGGATAAAAGATTCGGCAATTACAGTTATAAAACAGGAGCCTCTTTCTTCATCATTTCCAGATTGTTGGGGGCAACTGTCAGAACTTTCCTTGTGGTATTTGTACTATATAATTTTGTTTTGGAGCCTCTTCATATTCCGTTTTGGGTTGCCGCAGTAATCTTTGTGCTGCTGGCAATTTTATACACAATGAAGGGCGGCGTAAAGACAATTATCTGGACTGATATGATTCAGACCTCTTTTATGATAATAGCCGTAGTTGTCTCATTGATATTTATTTGCAGAGGAATGAATTGGGATTTTTCCAGCATGGTTTCCAATATTCACGCTTCTAATTATTCCAATATCTTTGATACTGACTGGGCATCTAAAACCAACTGGGTTAAGAGATTTTTAAGTGGTCTTGTAATTCCTATAGCAATGACGGGACTGGACCAGGCTATGATGCAGAAAAATCTGAGCTGCAAGAATATACATGAGTCTCAGAAAAATATTATGACATCTATCGGGATGATGATAGTGATGAATATTCTTTTCCTTGCTCTTGGTGCTGTGCTTGCAATTTTTGTTCAGAGTCATCCAGACCTGCTTGCAATGGCAACCACATCTGCAGGCAAAGTTGAGGCTGATAAAATATTCCCGATAGTTGCATTTAATCTTAAGCCTATAGTTGGAGTCATCTTCTTTGTGGGCTTAATATCAGCTGCTTATCCTACTTGCGCAAATGCAATCACATCTCTTACAACTTCCACATGCATAGATATTGTCGGCATGGAGAAGAGAAATTGGGATGACAAAAAGAAGAAACAGGTTCGCCAGATTGTGAATATTATTATGGCTATCCTCTTTGTTCTGCTGATAATAGCATTTAATATCTTAAAGAACGATGCGGTCATAAACATGGTATATACCATTGCATCATATACTTATGGACCTCTTCTTGGATTGTTTATGTTTGGAATTTTGACAAAAAAGCATATTGCGGACAAGGCAGTGCCTTATGTATGTATCTTATCACCAGTGATTTGCTACTTCCTGCAAACAATGGTATTTGATTTTGGCTTTGCGCTGATAGTTGTATGCGCTCTGCTTACTTTTGCAGGCCTTGCCATGTTTGTCAAAAAACCGGCAGAGGCATAGCACACTTTTAAAAGAATTTTAATACTTTTGCGGCGTTGGCCTAACGCCATCAATACACTGAAAATGAACAACACGCTAATCATAACAAAGGAGGCCGGATTATGATTCAGGTTTTTTACAAATCTAAGGGGCAGATTACTACCACGTCAGATATTAAGGAACTGACGGAAAATCTGGGTTTTGATGATGTCCTATGGATAGATTTGTATGAACCTAGCGCAGTTGAAACTAAAGCAGTTGAGGAATTTCTAGAGACAACACTACAGAGCCGTGCACAGGCGGAGGAAATTGAAAGTTCTTCCCGCTATTCAGAGACGGACACGGCAATCTTTGCAAATACGGATTTTATCTCTCCGGGTCCTGATAGTTATTCAGAAGAGTCAGTATCATTTGTAATATCAGAGGGTGTGCTTGTAACTACAAGACAGGCACCGTTAAGGACTTTTACGGAGTTTCAAAGAAGGATGCTAAATTCTTATAAGCTATATCCTACAGGTTATCACATATTTGTTGCAATCATGGAAGGTAGGGTAGATTTGGATGCCGATATGATTGAGGTGATGGCCAAGGAGATAGAAAAATACGGTCAGAATATTAGTGTTGGTGCCAAGGTTAATGAGGATTTCTTGTTGGATGTCAATCAAATGCAGGAAAACACCATGAAGGTCAGAGAGAACATTGTTGACAAACAAAGGATTGTAACCGCAGTTCTTAGAAGCGATAAGTTCCCAAGCGATATTCGCCCCAGACTTGAGGTTTTGGTAAACGATATTGTTTCCTTGTTGAGCCACACTAATTTTAATTTTGAAAGACTTGAGTATTTGCAAAATACCGTTCTTGGACTAATTAACTTGGAGCAAAACAAGATTGTTAGAATCTTAACTTTTGTGCAAATTCTATTTATGCCGCCTACGCTAATTGCCGGCATTTACGGAATGAACATAAAACTTCCAATTTTTGGAGAGTTTAATGGACTGGCAGACTTTCTTTTGATACTAGTTATTATGCTCATTTCCGTCTTTTTGGCCTCTTTTCTGTTGCGCAGAAATAAATAAATAAAAAATTATGGGTGTAATAGGAATTGATTTGGGCGGCACCAAAGTATCGGCAGCTGTTTTTAATGAGTACGGAAACGTTGAAGAGAGAGACATGCGTCTATTGGATGGGCGTACAGGAGATGCTGTAGGTGAGCTTGTTGCAGAGATTATAAGGAGCTTGGCTGCTCGCTATGCCATAACTGGCGCAGGAATATGCGTTCCTGGCATTGTGTATTCAAAAAAGGGAACCGTATGGGCTCCTAATATTCCAGGCTGGGAGAATTTTCCTCTTAAAAAGTATATTGCAGATGCTATTGGTTCATCTAACGTAAATATTGCAATTGAAAGTGACAGAACATGTTACATCCTTGGTGAAAAATGGAGAGGTGCTGCAAAAGATTGTACGGACGCCATATATATAGCAGTAGGAACCGGAATAGGGGCCGGCATTTTAATTGACGGAAGGGTGCTTCACGGTTCAAATGACATAGTTGGAGCAACGGGATGGATGGCCTTGGAACCTCCTTATAATAAGGAGTTTGACCAATGCGGCTGTTTTGAAACTTATGCAAGCGGCAACGGCATTGGGTATCAGGCTAGAAAAGAGTTGACAGTATTAAAAGAGACTGTCGGGAGTACAAAATATTCAGAAATTAAAAGTGCGCTAAGAGACAAGCCTGTAGAAAGTGTGACGTCACATGACGTTTTTGCGTCTTATCCTTCTGATCCTGTTGCAGTTAAGGTACTTAACAAAGCAGTTCAGATGTGGGGTATGGGAGCTGCAAATCTTGTCAGTCTGTTTGATCCTCAAAAAATAATTTTTGGCGGAGGCGTGTTTGGTCCTGCAGTTCAGTTTATTCCGCAGATTTATGATGAGGCGTGCAAATGGGGACAGCCAATATCAATGAAGAGCGTCAAGTTCTGCGCTACTGAGGTTCAGAGCGATGCGGCTCTTTTGGGCGCTGCATATCTAGTTCTTGGAAAGGAATTCATTTAAACTAAAACTATATAATTTAATCATATGAAATTAGCAGTAATAATGGGCGCATTACTTATGACGGTTGCGGGCGCTTCTGCTCAGAAAGCTGAAGCACAAGTGTTTATAGGCAAGCAGAATATAGATGTCAAAGGCGGCGTTCTTACTCCGGAAGCCTTGTGGGCCATGGGAAGAATTGGCGGTCTGGACGTTTCTCCGGATGGGAGCAAGATTGTCTATACCGTCTCTTACTACAGTGTAAAAGAGAATAAAAGCCACAGCGTCATCTATGTGATGAATGCAGATGGCTCTGATAACAAGATGCTTACTAAATCTGCCAAGAGTGAGACTGATTGCTCATGGATAGATGGAGGTAAGAAAATTGCCTTTTTATGTTCAGAAAACGGAAGCAGCAGAATTTGGACAATGAACGCGGATGGTTCTGACAGAAAGGTGCTTGCGGTATCTGATAACAAAACTGTCGGTGACGATAAAGACATTGAGGGTTTTATTTTTTCTCCAGACGGATCAAAAGTTATGTTTGTTGCGCAGATTCCTTATGACGGTTCAGTGAAGAAAGCCTCTGAACTTTACAAAGACCTTCCTAAGTCTTCCGGAATGCTTGTAACAGATTTGATGCACAAGCATTGGGATGAGTGGGTTGAGAGCATTCCGCATACATTTGTTGCAAATATTAAGGATGGTAAATTATCTGATGTTAAGGACATTATAGAGGGAGAGCCTTATGAGTGTCCCGGCAAACCTTTTGGAGGAATTGAACAATTGGCATGGAGTCCTGACGGAAAAAAGATTGCATATACTTGCCGTAAAAAGACGGGAATTGATTATGCAACATCTACTGATTCAGATATTTACGAGTATGACATTGCTGCGGGCAAAACAATAAATCTTTGCAAACCAGAAGGTTATAAAGACCCTGCAATAAAATATGATGAGTCTTTGCAGAATCAGAGCATCAATCATCAAGAAGGTGATTTGAACATGGGCTATGACATCAATCCAAAATATAGTCCGGACGGAAAATACATTGCATGGCAGAGCATGGAGAGAGACGGTTATGAGAGTGATCGCAATCGCCTGTGTGTTAAAGATTTTGCGACTGGCAAAAAAGTTTATGTGACAGAATCTTTTGATTCCAATGTAGATGATTATTGCTGGAGTCCGGACGGCAAACAATTATATTTTGTAGGCACATGGCATGGTACTACTCAGCTGTACAGCACCAATCTAAAAGGTGATGTTAAGAAACTTACAGATGGGCAGCATGATTACGGTTCCGTGGCTATGATAGGCAAGAACCTGATAGCCAAGCGCCACAGCATGAGCGTTCCGGATGATATTTACACTATCAATCTGAAAACTAAAGAGGTTAAGCAGATTACTCAGGAGAACAAATCTATCCTTGATCAGATTACACTTGGTGATGTAAAAGAGAGATGGGTAAAGACAACTGACGGTAAAGACATGCTTTGCTGGGTTATCTATCCTCCTCATTTTGATGCAAATAAGAAGTATCCTACTTTGCTTTACTGTGAAGGCGGACCTCAGAGCCCTGTTAGTCAGTTCTGGAGCTACAGATGGAATTTCCAGATGATGGCTGCAAACGGCTATATTATAGTTGCGCCAAACCGTCGCGGTCTTCCGGGCTTTGGACAAGAGTGGCTGGAGGAAATCAGCGGAGATTATGCAGGCCAGTGCATGAAGGATTACCTTACTGCAATTGATGATGCCTGCAATGAGCAATACGTTGATAAAGACCGTCTTGGCTGCGTTGGTGCAAGTTTTGGCGGCTACTCCGTCTATTGGCTTGCCGGCAACCATAACAAGAGATTTAAAGCTTTTATAGCTCACGATGGTATATTTAATGAGCAGCAACAATATGCAGAGACAGAAGAGATGTGGTTTGCCAACTGGGATTTAGGCGGCGCATTCTGGGACAAAGAGAATAAAGTTGCGCAGAATACATATGCGCATTCCCCTCATCTATACGTAGATAAATGGGACACTCCAATCCTTTGCATCCACAGCCAGAAAGATTACAGAATCCTGTACTCTCAAGGCGAGGCTGCATTCAATGCCGCTATTATGCGCGGAGTACCAGCAGAATTCCTAATCTATCCAGATGAAAACCATTGGGTACTAAAACCTCAGAACGGCATCTTCTGGCAGCGCACCTTCTTTGGCTGGCTGGATAAGTGGTTGAAATAAGTTTCTGAAACAAGGTTTTTGAAACAAGGTAAAAAAACAGGCGCTTTCCGCCTGTTTTTTTTGCCCTCAGCCGCACTTTTCCCGTTCCACACTGTTCCCAGGCCTGCGGCTGGAGGGTGGTATGTAGTTAAATACCAGTCATTCAATTAATTACATAGGTGTGGGTCTTAAAATTCGGACCCCTTGTCTTGCAATATGCTGAGTATTAGAACTATATAATACCACCACCCAGAAAGTCATGCTAGATTGTACCTAGGCCGCAGGCCCGCGACCGTAGGGAGCGTGTCTCTCCGTGGCGAAGCCACGTGAACCACAAGGCGGTGCAGTGCTTTGTACTGCACCGCTCTGCATGCGGGCAGAGCGAGCATGCAGTTTCAGCGCATTGCTCTGCATGTGACGCAAGGCGGCACATGCAAATTCGCAAAGTTTTGTTATGCTCTTGCTTGCGCCTACGGTTTTTTAACGGCTTATTGCCTGGGCTGTACTTGGTTGAAGAGGGAACTCAGATGCCATTGGTTTTGAGCAGTTTTCAGCATCAGAGAGGGGCATCTTCGGACAACCCTCTTCAACCTGCGTTCAGCGCGGCAATGGCGCCTAAAACCTTATGGCTGCAGAGCAAGACATAACTTCAACTTTGCAACTCTTCAACTCTTCAACTCTTCCTCAAATTCAAGTACAGAACGCAACACAGATAAAACATTAAAAACTAGAAGTAAAGAAAGGGAAGGAGACAAGTCTCCCTCCCTTAGAATGCAGTAAAGTTTTTTTATCTTACATCCTCAATCGCTAAAAATCAGACGAGATGAAATGTTCATTAAAAATTTACAAGTTTAAGGTGCGTTTAGCACTCTTTTTGCAACTGCAGCGTAACTTTGGCTGCGGTTGATTTTATACATAGAGGTCTCGCAACTTTATGTGCTGATTGTGAATCTTATATGTGCTGGTAGTGAATCTTGTATATGCTGAAGGTGAGGTTTTTAGGGTAATGATTAAGAGGTTTTTGGAGTAATGATTAAGCAGCTTTTAGGGTAGTTATTAAGCATCTTTTGGGTTATGGCTAAGCAGGTTTTTCAGACTGATAGTCCCTCCAGGTGGAGGAAAATCAAGTGGAGCGCAAGGGTAGTTCTCTTTGCGGTGGCTCTGCTGGTTGCGGTGTTCATTGCTATGTTTATCATTGACCATATTCCGTCTTTGCCGTTTAATCAAGATTATAAAAAAGCGGTGCTGGCTACTCGTCCTTTTTTGCAGGAGACAAAATATTCAAAGGAGTATTCTGGTTTCAGACCATATATTTTAGATAAAAAAACACATCATAATTATGCGCAGGAGAAAGCTGCAAGGCTCTTAAAATTAAAGAGATTTCACGGCTTTGGAGATACTTTGCAGCAAAAATACATAGACAGCTGGCAAGATTTCAGTGCCGGCATAAGAGCAGGTTTCTATGTTGCATGGGACCCTAAATCTTACCACTCTCTGCGGAGAAATATTCACAATCTTAACCTTGTAATGCCAGAGTGGTTTTTCATTGATACTCTGACCGATGGCCTTAAAACAAACATAGACCGCAAGGGTCTCACTCTGATGAGAAAGAGCGGCGTTCCAATAATGCCAATATTCAGCAACAATGTTAACAAGGAGTTCAGAGCATCTGCCATAGGGAGAATTCTGCATAATCCTCATAAGCAGAAAGTTCTGATTGATAGTCTGGTAGCAAAATGCTTAAGATATAAGTTTGTTGGAATTAATTTGGATATAGAGGAGCTTCAAGAGAGCAGAGATGAGTATCTGACGGAATTTGTTAGAAAGCTCACGACAGAATTTCATAAACATAACTTGCTGGTATCCCAAGATATAGAGCCTTTTAATACAGACTATAATGTTAAGGAACTTGCCAAATATGAAGATTATCTGGTACTTATGGCGTATGATGAATACTCCATGTCTAGTGATCCGGGACCAATAAGTTCTCAAAAATGGATTGAAGCCGCTTTGGATAATCTTGCAAAGGGAGTACCTAACAATAAGATAATCTTGGGTTTGGCGGCCTTTGGATATGACTGGAGCAACGGACCTGACGGCAATGTAAGTATAACGTACCAGGAGGCGCTGTCGAGAGCTGCAGAGAGTGGCTCAAAAATTAATTTTGATGATAATACTTACAATTTAAGTTATGCTTGTGATGATGAGCGCGGATTTTTGCATCAGGTGTTTTTTACGGATGCTGCAACTACCTATAATGTAATGCGTTTTGGCTCTGAATACGGTATTGCGGGATTTGGATTGTGGCGTCTTGGAAGTGAGGATAACAGAATTTGGAAATACTATCCTAAAGATATGGAGGACAATCCTCTTGGACATGCAGGAGAGAAATCTTTTGAGGAGGTTAAACTGCTTAACGGCATTAACTATCTAGGTGACGGTGAAGTTTTGGATGTCATGAAGACTCCGCAAAGAGGTAGAATAGAGATAGTTATGGATAGCACAAATAAATTGATTGCAGAAGAAAACTATCTTAAAATCCCAACTTCTTTTCAAATTTTAAAATACGGAGAGGCGGAAGATAAGCAGCTGCTTATTACTTTTGATGACGGACCTGATGAGAAGTGGACTCCTAAAATCCTGGATATCTTAAAGAAATATCACGTACATGCTGCATTTTTCCTGGTTGGTTTACAGGCAGAGAGAAATCTTCCAATTGTAAAAAGAATTTATGAAGAGGGACACATTCTTGGAAATCACACATTTACACATAAAAATGTTGCTAAGGAGTCTCCCGACAGGACCTTTGCAGAATTAAAGCTTACCCGCCTTTTGATAGAGTGCATAACGGGGCACAGCACAATTTTATTCCGTCCTCCTTACAATGCGGACAGCGAGCCTGCCAACATGGAAGAGCTTATCCCGGTGGTACTTGCACGCAAACAAAATTACATTGATGTTGGAGAATCCATAGACCCTGAGGATTGGCAGCCTGGGATAACTGCGGATACTATTTTCAACAGGGTAGTCAAGCAGGTAAAGCAGGGGAACGGACATATTATTTTGCTGCATGATGCAGGAGGGGAGACTAGAAAAGAGACAGTAAAGGCACTGCCCAGAATTATAGAATACTTTCAGAAACAGGGCTATACGTTTACTACGCTGGATAAAATTCTGGATAAGAATAAAGATCAGCTAATGCCGAATGTTGACAAGGGCAATGAGTATTATGCAATTCAGGCAAACATGGCATCCGTTACAATAATGTATGAAATCATTAAGTTCTTGACGGCATTGTTCATAATATTTATCATTCTGGGACTTGGCCGCCTTGTCTTTATGATTGCGTTAACAACAAAGGAGAGACTTAGGGAGAGGAGAAGAAGGAATGAGCTGAATCCTCAGTTGATAGTGAGCGGTACGGCTCCAAAGGTTTCCATTATTGTCCCTGCATACAATGAGGAAGTAAATGCGGTGTCATCTTTGCAAAACCTTCTAAAGCAGGATTATCCAAACTTTGATATAATTTTTGTGGATGACGGCAGCAAGGATGAGACTTATAAGAGAGTATGTGATGCACTGCAGGGCAATAAAAAGATTAAGATATTAACCAAGCCAAACGGCGGCAAAGCATCCGCCTTAAACTTTGGCATTAAGCAAACTACGGCAGATTTTCTGGTTTGCATAGATGCGGATACCAAACTTTACAGCAATGCTGTTTCTCTTTTGATGACTCATTTTATTTGTGACAAAGAGAAAAAAGTTGGAGCGGTGGCAGGCAATGTAAAGGTTGGAAATCAGCTAAATATGCTTACCAAATGGCAAGCCATTGAATACACCACCAGCCAGAATTTTGACCGTAATGCTTACGCTGCTATTAATGCAATTACGGTTGTTCCTGGTGCAATAGGCGGATTCCGCAAGAGCGCAATAACAGCTGCAGGCGGACTCACGACGGATACTCTTGCAGAGGATTGTGATTTGACAATCAGAATTTTGAGGGCCGGTTATGTTGTTGAGAATGAGAACAGGGCGGTAGCAATGACAGAAGCCCCGGAGAAGATTGACCAGTTTGTGCGTCAGAGAGTGCGCTGGAGTTTTGGAGTGATGCAGACATTCTGGAAGAACAGAGATGCATTAATGACTCGCAAACATAAAGGCCTGGGAATGTGGGCACTGCCAAATATGCTGGTATTCCAGTTTATTATTCCTACGTTCTCTCCTCTTGCAGATTTGTTCATGATTATAGGACTTTTCAGCGGCAATGCCGGAAGAATATTTGTCTATTATTTATTGTTTACACTTGTAGACGCCAGCATATCTATAGCTGCGTATCTGTTTGAAAGAGAGAAACTTTGGGTTCTGTTATGGATTATTCCCCAACGTTTCTGTTACAGATGGATAATGTATGTTGTTCTGTTTAAGAGTTATAAACGTGCAATTAAAGGGGAGCTGCAAACATGGGGAGTTCTTAAGAGAACCGGCAATGTTAAGGAAATAGGAGCATAATATGCTATCTCCGTTTGTTGAAAATTTGTAAAATCAATTTTTGACCTTATAATTTAATACAATACCTTTGCAATGCTTTCTTTGTGCATGGCATGTGAGGGTGGTCTGTGTTATTAGATTTAATATTTATATAGATTGAGATGAGTAATTATTCCGTTGAAAGAGTTAATCTGGCTGCCTATTTGGGGTGCGCTTTTTTTGGGGTGACCATGCTCTCTTTGGGAGTAATTCTTCCTCCTTTGCAAAAACTTATGCCTGAGGCGCTTGCGCTACCTCCAATAATATCTGTCGGGATAATAACGGGAACAATTCTTTTTGGTCCCATTATGGATAAATATGGTTATAAGTGGCTGCTCACGGGGGCAACCATATTTCTTTTGGTGGGTCTTATGGGCATGGCTTACTCTATGTCTATTAATGTGTTGCGGGTATGTATATTTTTTATTGGTTTTGGCGGGGGGATTCTTAACGGGGAAACTATTGCAATTGTTTCAGATATTAATGACGATGCGCATCGCACAATCAAGCTAAGCATTCTTGGAGGCAGCTATTGTGTTGGCTGCATAATTTGGACGCTCTCTTGTTATATTTTTCCAAATTATAAAATTCCCTTGGTTTCCAGCGCAATAATAATGGCGTCATCTGTTGTTTTCTTTATTGCTACAAAGTTTCCTGAGGCAAAAGGAAAGGTCTCTGCAAAGAAAATTGCAGAGGAGAATGAGGCAGATGGTGTTGCCCAAGTAAAAGAGGAGAACGGATTAGTTTCTTTTTTTAAATCTTTTGCGTTGCTTAAATATCCGGTTTTGGTTATTGTTGCAATAATGCTGTTTTTCCAAACTGCGCTGGAGGCTGTGAGCCTGACTTTTACAACATCTTACATCACAAAATTTCCAGGCGGACTTACCATTAAGCAGGCGATTTTTTCTCTTACGCTTATGACCATTGGAATGATGGCGGGCAGGTTTTCCGTTCCTCTGATGATAAAAAAGTTAAGAGATATTGTTGCATTGGATGTCTATTTGCTTCTGGCATTTACAGGCTGCATCTTGTTGATTTTGTTGCCGATATCTGTTTCCGCAGTGTATGTGGCTATGACTTTGATTGGTTTTGGAATAGCTGCTACTCCTCCAATTATACTTGGATATTTGGGCGGAGTTTTCCATAAAAAGTCAGGGGCTGCTTTTTCACTTGCAATTTTTATTGCATTATGCGGACAGCTTGTTGCTAACTTGCTGATAGGTAAATTCTTCTTGGCAAATTCTAAATTTACAGATGCATTTATCTTTTTCCCGGTTGTCCCTTGTATTTTGATTGTGATTGTAATTGCGCTGGCTCCGTTTGCCATTGCCCGTTGCAAAAAAGCCCGCAGCGATAATGAACGTAATAAAGTAGAGTTGTAAAATGAGTACATATTCAACTGGCAAAGTGAACTTTGCCGCATGTGCCGGAATGGCGTTTTTTGGAGTTGCAATGCTCTCTTTGGGAGCAATTCTGCCTCCGTTAAAAGTTGCTGTACCAGAAGCAATTGGATTGCCTCCAATTATGTCTGTCGGGATAATAATTGGCACTATTCTTTTTGGTCCGGTTATGGACCGCTTTGGGTATAAATGGTTGCTGATTGTGAGTTCATTTTTATTGATGGCAGGGCTCATTGGACTTGCAACCGGAGCGCATCTTGGTATGTCTCATTCTGCGGTTTTGAATTTTCTGAGAGTCAGCATTTTTCTTGTAGGCCTTGGCGGTGGAGTACTTAACGGAGAGACAAATGCTATTGTATCAGATATTTATGATGACAGCAATCGCGGAGCAAAACTTAGCATTCTTGGGGCATGTTACTGTATTGGCGCCCTTTTATGGACGCTGACTTGCTTTGCAACGTCAAATATGTTCTTTGAATTTGCAGGAATTGTGGTTAACGGATATCAGTTCTGCCTTTTTGCTTTTTCAATTATTATGGCCGTACTAATTATTTACTTTTTCTGTATTAAGTTTCCGGAGGCAAAACTTAAGACTTCTACAAACTCTGAGGGGAAGCCTGTGAAGAGTGCTGCGGAAGAGGTAAATTTTTGGAACTCTTTCAAATTCATTAAGTATCCGGCTCTTGTTTTAGTTGGCGCCGTTCTGTTTTTTCAGAGCGCTCTGGAGGGAACAAGCGGAAGTTATACAACTTCATTTCTTACATCAACTCCGGGGGGACTTGCTGCAAACATTGCAACCCTTTCACTTACAATGTTTACCATTGGCATGATGGGCGGACGTTTTGCCCTTGGGGCGTTGATGAAAAAGATGCAGGCCATTATGGTTCTGAATTTTTATATGGTAATTGGCGTTATTGGTGCAATCTTAATGTCCTTTATGCCTGCCTCAGTTACAGCTGTTTACATATCAATGATATTGCTTGGTTTTGGAGTTGGCGCAACATATCCGGTCATGCTTACATATCTTGGCGGCTTGTTCCGCAAGCAATCCGGTGCCGCATTTTCTGTGGCAATATTTATTGGGTTGTGCGGTCAGTTCCTTGGCAATTTTTTTGTAGGGAAAATGTTTACAACACAGTCCATATTTGAGGGTATATTTAGGTTTTTCCCAATAGTGCTTGGAGTTTTTATATTAATAATCATCGCGATAGCTCCTGTTACAGCGCGCAAGTGTGAGAAGACAAAAGAGGAGAATGAGAAGAAGGGTATAAAGTTATAGGCTACTGGGAAGAGTGCTTAAAGCTATTAAAGAGATTAAAAGTTATTAAGGAGATTGAAAGATCTTAATAGATTTATAAAATATTATATATTAATCAGTTACTAAAAAATTATATCATGTTAGCAAATCAATGGAAAAAGAACGCAATAGGCGTTATGGACAAAATTGAATCTACCCAAATGGAGCAGATTAAGAAGGTTGCAGGTGTTATGGCTGACTGTCTTCAGAGCGGTCATTTGGTTCACACCTTTGGATGCGGACATGCAAATCTTCCTATAGAAGAAATGTATCCAAGAATTGGAGGCTTTGTAGGATTTCATCCGCTGTGCGAGCTTCCTCTTACTTTCTTTACACATATTGTTGGTGAGATGGGTATTAATCAGTTCCTGTGGCTGGAGAGAGCGGAAGGCTACGGAAAGGCAATAATGTCCAGCTGGAATTTTAACAAGAATGATTTGCTGTGGATTTTCTCACATACAGGAATCAACGCAGTAAATATTGAGGTTGCATTGGAGGCTCAGAAGAGAGGAATGAAAGTCATAGCTTACGGAAGTGCCGGAGATACAGGCAATAAGCCAAGCCGTCACTCAAGCGGAAAGAATTTGTTCCAGGTTGCAGATTATGTTGTTGACTCTTGCTGCCCTCTGCAGGATGCATCTGTAGATTTAAAGAACCATCAGGATAAAATAGGTCCTCTTTCTACAATGGCATTTGTTACAACCGTCTGGATGACAATGTGTACTGTTGCAGAAATTCTTGCAGACAGAGGAGTTCATTTGTACATACATCCTTCTCACAATGTACCAGGAGATACAACGGCTCATGAGAGACTTGATGCTTGTCTTGCGGAGTACAAGAAGAGAGTTGCAGGCGTATAACCTCAAGCAAATTAACCAGATACAAATGTATTCAAAATACGATATCACAACGGCCAAGTGGGGCAATGTTTCCAAAGTGAAGCAGTACCACTTGGCCATTTTGCCTTGGGGCTCAACTGAACCTCACAACAGGCATCTGCCTTATTGCACGGATATGCTTACCGTTCAGGCAATTGCATTTGAAGTTGCAGAGGCTGCGGCAAAACAGGGGGTCAATGTGATGGTGTTACCCGGTATTCCTCTGGGTTCTCAAAACCCCGGACAAATACAGCTCCCGTTCTGCATTCATGCAACACAGCAGACACAAATGTGCGTGCTGCGTGATGTTGTTAATTCTCTTAAACATCAGGGGATTAACAAGCTTCTCATAATGAGCGGACATGGCGGCAATATCTTTAAGGGCATGATAAGAGACCTTGCAATGGAGGAGCCTTCATTTACAATCTGCCACAATGAGTGGTTTGCCTTTATTCCTCGCGCCGGATTTTTTGAGGAGAAAGATGATGACCATGCAGGAGAACAGGAGACATCAGTAATGCTTCATTACTACCCTGAGCTTGTAGACATGAAGCTGGCCGGAGAGGGCAAATTCAAAAGGTTTGCAATAGAAGGGCTTAATAAAAAAGTTGCCTGGGCGCCAAGAGACTGGGCAAAGACTACGCAAGACACAGGCGTAGGTAATCCATTGAAAGCTACTGCTGCCAAGGGTGCTGCTTACATGAAAGCCGTCCTTCCTCAGATTGTCAAATTTGTGGTTGATTTTGCAAAAAAGAAAGATCTTTATGATTAGTGAAAAAAGAGGTAACGTTTTCCACGGAATACTTTTAATTGCATTATTCTCATTGTCTGCATTTTATATTGCAGATTTTCAATGGGTAAAGGACCTGTCTTTAAGTCCGCTTATTGTGGGTATTATCCTTGGAATGCTGTATGCCAACAGCTTACGTAATTTTATTCCGCAGACATGGGTTCCCGGAATTAAATTCTGTACAAAGCAGGTTTTGCGCACCGGCATTGTCTTATACGGATTTAGATTAACAATTCAGGAGGTTCTGCAGATTGGATGGCCAGCATTCCTGACGGATACCATAATTATCATTGGCACATTTATCATTGGCATATTGCTTGGAAAACTTCTAAAGATGGATGCGGACACTGCCCTTATGACTTCAACGGGAAGCGCTATCTGCGGTGCAGCCGCAGTGCTTGGTGCTGAGCCTATTGTAAAGTGTGAGCCTCATAAGACGGCAGTTGCGGTAACAACCGTGGTAATATTTGGCACACTCTCCATGTTCATATATCCTATTATGTACAGATCCGGCATACTGCATCTTACACCGCAGCAGATGGCAATATATACAGGCTCAACTTTGCATGAGGTAGCACATGTGGTTGGTGCCGGCAATGCCGTAGATCCCGACGGTTCATTAATGATTGGATAGTGTTTCATCGAGTG